>JAABUX010000496.1_pt1 | contig 67640 bp, 42 predicted proteins | sample 5561851 | NCBI WGS metagenome assembly JAABUX01 (sample SAMN10711883, study PRJNA513361) | rock metagenome | isolation source: Antarctica rocks | place: Antarctica: Victoria Land, Richard Nunatak red sandstone | collected 2016-01-03
TCTTGCCTCGTCCCATATGCTCTCCTTGTCCAGTGTCTCTCTTCTCCACTGGCACATTTCAAGCCGGGCACTCCATCCAGACGCAATATCCATTTGTTCCATCGCCCTATCGCGAGACGTACAGTACGATTCGCCTGGACTACGATGCACCAAAAGGCGTTCACCTGTTCGTACGTGGCGCTTACAACGTCAATTCGACTTTCTCGAATTTTCAGCAGCTTTACTCGCTCTACCAGTCTAGAAATAACGTTCCAGCACTTGTGGGCGGAGCGGATTTCGTGACCGGGCACTTTACGCATTCCTTCCGTGGCGGCTATGAAAAGTTTCATAATCTGCTGACAGACGGAACAGCGGGACAAACTTCCATTTACAACCCATCTATCCAGCTCGGGTCGCCTATCACCCTGTACGACACCGCCGATAATTTCTTTGCCGGTCCTAACTACTTGGCGCCGCAGGGTACGTTCCAATCGGATAAGCAGCTGCGGTATGACGGTACCTGGACCAAGGGCGCACATACGGTCAAGTACGGCGCCAGCATGAACCGATTGCTGGGTGGCGGCTTTGCAGCTTTCTACGGACCATCGTTGTTTGCGAGTTTTAATTCGTCCAAGCTCCTGACTCACTGCAATGCGGATGGCGTCTCCGCCCCGTGCCCGAGCGATCCGCTTCGTGGCTATTCGATTGCGCACTACACTCTCGGCAACAACAACGGCTTCTTCTCTGAGAAGCCTGGTTTCAACCTGAGCGGTGGCGGACTCGAAGACTGGCGGAGCGGTGCGTATGTTGCTGACTCCTGGAAAGTATCGCCGTCGTTTACAGCGCTCGCCGGCCTTCGCTGGAGCGTCGATACGGACCGGGCTAATCAGGATCTGCCGACGCCCTTGTGCTCAAGCGTCGACCCTTCGCTGCAGTTCCCTGGGTGCACCGGTAATACACCATTGTTCGACCAGTACCAGGCGGGTCTCGGCAAACGCACACATCAGCCATACGGTAATTTCGGACCGCAGGCTGGATTTGTGTTCAGTCCCGGCGACCACAAGCTCTCGGTACGCGGCGGCATCGGTATCTTCTATGAGAGCGATGTGTTCAACAACACTTCGAATGCGCGCAGCTCAGTAGTCAACGCAAACGGCAATTACTTTAATGATGCACGAATTTGCGGAGGAACGAACCAGTTCACAATTCCTGGAGGCGGTACCGTGGCGCAGATTGGCGGCACCTCGATTGCCGCAATCTGCGCTGAACCAATCATTCAGTCCGCACCGCAAATTAACCGTCTCAAGACGCAATATGTAACTGCATCGCAGACTGGCGGGCCGAACCCAGGTTACATCGGCGGCACGGGTGGCGGTCTATACGCGAACGGGATTTACGGAGGGCAGTACCTTACGCCGTATTCGATCCAGTTCAATGGCGGCATTCAGCGTGAGCTGGCCAAGGGAACTATCGTCACGATTGATTATGTGCACAACGCGACGATGAAGGTTCCTCTCGTGATCGATGTAAATCACGTCGGGGCAGCGCGCTTCCTCAACAAGCCTGCTGCGCAGGCGGCGATCGCGGCAACATTGAGGGCCTGCGGTGCTACTTCGATCGCAAATGCCACACTTCCGGGCGGTTGTCCGGGCGGCTCCGGTCCCAACGACTCCGCTACCATCGTGGACTTCGCCGCGAATGGCCTGGATTCCATCACCCAGTACACAGGGGGTCCAGCTGTATCGGATCAGGGAGTACCGCAAGCGGCTTTTGGTGGCATAAACCCGAACGTCGGTGCTGGCAGGTTCATTCTGCCTGTTGGTCGGTCCGGCTACGATGCGCTGCAGATTGTGTTTCGTCAGCAGGTGTCCCACCCGGTTCCGGGAATTCTAAATAGCAATTTTCAGGCGTCTTACTCATTCTCGAGAATTGTTAACCCAATCAATGGGAGCATTAGTGGGAGTAACTCCGGGGATCAATACTTTAACGCTACGCCCTACGATAATGATGACCCAAACAGGTATTTGGGCCGTTCCAACCTGGACCATACCAATGAACTTAGTTTTGGTGGAAGTGTCGCCGTCAAGTACGGCTTGAACGTCGGCGTGATAGGTCATTTCTATTCAGCGCCGGCAACAAGCCTAACCCTGGATAACAGCACTGGAAATGCGGGCGAGATTTTCAGGACAGACGTCGATGGCGACGGCACCACTGGCGATCTTGTCCCGGGAACTAACCCGGGAGCATATATGCACCAGGTCAAGGGATCAGGCCTAAATCAGCTGATCAATGGCTATAATGCCACTTCCGCAGGGCGGTTCACGCCGGCTGGTCAGGCGCTCGTGGACCAAGGCGTCTTGCTTGCGTCGGATCTTGCTGCGCTCGGCGCCGTACAACAGCGCATCGCCCTGGCTCCCACGACACCAATTAACAACCCAGCGTTCCGGGCGTTTGACTTGAGCGCGGGCTATCCAATTCGATTGAGTCGCATCCGTGAGGGTCTCAGCTTGTTGCCCCAGGTCGTGATGTACAACGTAGCCAATGTAAGCAACTTTACAGGCGGCTCTAACGGTTCAGGCCTCGCTGGCCTCTTACTCAACACCGCGGATGCCGGTGGTACGGTAGGTTCGTCCGAACAGGCCAACAATTACCTGAACGGACCCAATAACACCTCCGTGTCGAACGGCATTCGTACCCAGCGTGGCTCCGGAACATTCGATCAGGGGGCGCCGCGAACGACGGAGTTCCAGTTACGTCTGAACTTTTAAGAACGACCGGATAAGAACTTGCGGGAGGAGCTTCGGCTCCTTCCTTTTTTGTGCCTGCCCAAGCGAGCCTCCCCGGCTTTGCGGTAGCATTCGAGCAGGCATTACCGTGTTCTCTCTGAAAGGCGCCCCTGCTCGTGATTGCTTCCCTTCTCTTTTTTCTGCTGGCCGCTTCCCCTGCTTCCACGCTTACCGGAAATTGGACGACTCCTGCCAAAGATGTCGTGCAGGTGTATGCCTGTGGTGACAACCAGTTATGCGTACGGGTGGCGATGGTGGGCCAGAAGGACGCTCCGACGACGGATGTGAACAACCCGGACGCTTCGCTGCGCAAGCGGGCATTGTGCGGGCTGACCATTGGGACCGGCTTCGCGCCGAATGGGGACGCGAGCGCCAAGGACGGCAAGATTTATGACCCCGAGTCGGGCAAGACCTACTCGGCGCAGATGCAGGCGAACGGCGATGTGCTGAGGCTGCGCGGGTACATCGGCGTTTCGCTGCTGGGGCGGACCGAGACGTGGCATCGCATGAATGGTGCGGTTACGGAGTGCCGCTAGAGTTTCGACGAGCGCTGCACATCGCGCACCCCCGCGATGCGCCGCAAACCCTGCTGCAGGTGCTCCAGGTGGCGCAGGTCCTGGGCGTCGAGCGTGAGGTCGATCAGGGCGCTGTCGTTGGGGCCGGGGCGGGTGTCCATGGAGCGAATGTTGGTGTTTTCCTCGCTCGCGGTCGCGGTGATGTCCTTGAGCATGCCGGGGCGGTCGTCGCAAACCACCGTGAGCTTGACCGGGTAGGTAGCGCGGCGCGCGGCGGTGTCCGTCCCGGTGCCGGCGCGGCCTTCGCGGGCCCACTCGACGCCGATGCGGCGGTCGGACTCGTAAAGCAGGTTCTGCACGTTGGGGCACGAGCGCCCGTGCACCGCGACGCCTTTGCCGCGCGTGACGTAGCCGATGATCTCCTCGCCGCGGATGGGGTTGCAACAGCGCGCGCGGTAGACCAGCAGTTCGTTCGAGCCCTCGACTTCAAGCGTGTCCGAAGCGGCGTTAGCGTGCAGTTGCAGGCGCTTGGCGTCCTCGGCGCCGGACGGCAGGCTGGGTTCGTCCGGCGTGGCTTGCTGGTGCAGGATGCCCGGTGCGAGCCGGTTGAGCACCTGCCGGGCGGAGTATTTGCCGAAGCCGATCGCGGCCATCATGTCGCTGGGCGTGGCGACGGAGTAGTCGGCGGCCAGGCGGGCGTAGTCGGACTCCTCGAACTTCGAGAGCGCGATCTTGTACTTGCGGGCCTCGCGCTCCAGCAGTTTGCGGCCGATTTCGATGGCGCGCTCGCGCTGGTGCTCGTTGATCCAGTGCTTGATCTTGTTGCGGGCGCGGGAGCTTTTGACGAAGGTGAGCCAGTCGCGCGAGGGGGTGTGGCCATTCTGTGTGACGACCTCGACGATGTCGCCGTTGCGCAGCTTGGCCCGCAGCGGCACGATGCGGCCGTTCACCTTGGCGGAAACACAGGTGTGGCCGACCTCGGTATGCACGGCGTAGGCGAAGTCGAGCGGGCTCGCGTCCTTGGGCAGAGTCACGACCTTGCCCTTGGGCGTGAAAGTGTAGACCTCCTCGGGGTACAGATCGATTTTGAGCGTCGAGATGAACTCGTTAGGATCGGTCATCTCACGCTGCCACTCGACGAGCTGGCGCACCCAGGCCAGGCGTTGCTCGTCGCGCGCGGAAACGGGCGAGCCGCCGGCTTTGTACTTCCAGTGCGCGGCGATGCCCTCCTCCGCAATGCGGTGCATCTCCTCCGTGCGGATCTGCACTTCAAACTGGTAGCCGGCGTCGCCCATTACGGTGGTGTGCAGGGACTGGTAAAGGTTCGGCCGGGGCATCGCGATGAAATCCTTGATGCGGTTGGGCACGGGGCGAAACAGCGAGTGGATCAGCCCGAGCACCGCATAACAATCGCCCACGGAGCCGACGATCACGCGCAAGGCGAGCAAATCGTGCACCTGGTCGACGCCGGCGCCGGTTTCGGCGAGCTTCTGGTGGATGGAATAGAGGCGCTTGATACGCCACTCGACCCGCGCCGTGATGTTGTTCTCGGCTATCTTGTCGGACAGCAATTGCTCTACGCCGATGAGGAACTGCTCGCCTTCAGTCCGGCGCGATTCAATGGCGGCATGCAGCTCCTCAAACCCGTGGCGATCGACATAGCGAAAGGCGAGATCTTCCAGCTCGCCGCGCACCTTGCCCATGCCCAGCCGGTGCGCTAGTGGGGCGTAAATGTCGAGCGTTTCGCGGGCGATGGAGGTCTGGCGCTCCGGCTTCAGGTGCTCCAGCGTGCGCATATTGTGCAGGCGGTCGGCCAGTTTAATCAGCACCACGCGCACGTCGGTGACCATGGCCAGCAGCATCTTGCGCACGCTCTCGGCTTGGCGGTCTTCGCGGTTGGCGAACTGAATTTTATCGAGTTTAGTAACACCTTCAACGATGTGCGAGACCTGCTCGCCGAAGAGCGCGGTGATCTCGGGCGTAGTGACAGGCGTGTCTTCGACCGCGTCGTGCAGCAAGCCGGCGGCGATGGCCGTCGAGTCCAGTTTCATCTCGGCCAGCACAATTGCGACCTCAAGCGGGTGCAGCACATACGGCTCGCCGGAGGCGCGGAGCTGGCCGCGATGGTGGCGCAGACAGAACTCCCACGCCTTGCGGATGATCTCGGTATCGTCGGCGGGACGGTTGCGCTTGACTGTCTCGATCAGCCGATCATAGAGCGGGCCGGTAACGACGGCAGTGGCTTCGTCGTAGCGAGCCAAAGATTCAGGGGAGTAGGCGGGCACGGATTTTGCCGGCAGCGCCACAGGCTTGGCCGGAAGGGCGCGCCGGGGCTGGTCAGGATGTGCCGGAATGGGTTGCGCAGGCGCCATATCTGATTATAGGCAGGGAATCGCGCTTATACCACACCGGCCTGCGCCTGCGCCACGCTCGCTCCATGGGCGATGCTAGACTGACCGCATAGCGAGGCCATCTCATGGCGGCACAAGCACAAATCTCTATTGAAGAGTACCTGCATACGTCCTACAGACCCGATCGTGAGTACGTTGATGGTGAAATCCGGGAGCGCAACGTGGGTAAGTGGGAGCATGCGAGGTTACAGCTCGCACTCGGCGGATGGTTCTGGAATCATGAAGCCGAGTGGCGTGTCATGGGTTCAACAGAGCAGAGGACCAGGGTAGCCCAGCTTCGGGTCCGCATCCCCGACTTGGTCCTGGTGAATATTGAGAGCCAGCCGGATGTTCTGGTCGATCCGCCAGTCCTGATCGTTGAGATTCTGTCACCGGACGACACTTACTCGAATATGCGAGAGCGCGTCGCCGACTATCAAGAAATGGGTGTGAAATCGATCTGGATCATCGACCCCCAAACTCGAACGGGGCAGATGTGCGCTGGCGACACCTGGACGACCGCGCGCGTCCTGACCGTGCCTGATACCAGGATTCATGTCGATCTTGACGAGCTCTTCAGCTACTTCGGCCGGCCCGCGCAAGGCGCCTAACGGGCGTCACTCGCCAATGTTTATCGCGGCCATCACGCGGGCGGCCTCAATCTCCCGCCACATAGCCGCCCAGGTCGTATCCCAGGAGTTGGTGGCAAGCTTGACGCGAACCGCTTCCTCCCACTCGGGCGCAGGCGGCTCGAGCGCGGCATCCAAAGCGGCGGCAAAGCCTTCCGCATTCCCCGCGATCGCGACCAGGCCCTGGTCCCCGTAACCGCTGACAACATCGTGAATCGGCGTGGAAACGACGGGCTTGCCGGCAGCCAGGTACTCGGGCGTCTTCGTCGGAGAGATAAAGCGGGTCGACTCATTGCGCGCGAAAGGCAGCATCGCGACATCCCAACCGGCGAGGTAGGCGGGCAGTTCCGTGTACTTTTTAGGACCGAGATAGTGGATATTGCCGCCGGAGGGCAGGGTCGCGGGATCAATCTTGACGATCGGGCCGATAAAGATGAACTGCATCTTCGGACGCAGGCGGGCGACCTCGGCCATGAGCGCGCTGTCAAAACGCTCATCGAGCACACCATAAAAACCTGCCCGCGGATGCGGAATCTCGGCTTGGTCGGCAGGGTCGGCGAGCGGTCCCGTGGCGGAACGGAAGTGCTCCACTTCAATGGAACTGGGAAACGCATGCACGTTCCGGTGCTGCTTGCGCTTGGCCTCGTAGAGGCTCATGCCGCCGGTGAACACTACATCGGCCCACTCGAAAAGCTGCCCCTCGCGAGCGTGTAGCTCAGGCGGGGCGCCCAGAAAGCCGCTCAGCTCATCCATGCAGTCGTACACCGTGACCTCGGCGTGGAGACCATCGGTAAAACCGAGTGCCATGGGCGTGTAATACCAGCATATATATTGCTCAATCGCAAACTGCTGGACGAAGTCGGACAGGAGCTTGCTTTGCAACTGGTTCGCATCACCGCCCGCAGGCAGGTGCGGCCGCACTACCCAGAGCTGCCCGCCTTCAGGCAGGGCTTCCTGTATGACTTGGAGACTGCCCGCGCCTTCCCCGTCGAAATATGGCTCCTCCCAAAAGAAGACGCGACGCTCGCGCGCAGCGCGCGTGAGCAGGTGCTGAGGCCGTTGCGTGACAAAATGCCAGCGAAGATGGCTGAAGCAGAGAATGTCGAGCGGTGTGCCTTCCCGGCGGTCAGCGGATACAGCAGAGAGAACACTGGAGGTGGAGTTCTTGCTCCCCTGGGGTGGCGTGCTGGACAACGAGCCCTCGATCGACGCAGGAATGTGGAACTTCTTCATCATATAGGTGTGAAAACGCCCCGTCTGTCGGGCTTGCGGGTTGGGGCAGGCTTGGGGCGGCTGGCGCGCGTATGGAAGAACCATTTGCTCCGGTCGCCGCAGGCTCAATATCTTAACGGATTAGCTGAAAAGAAGGTGCGGAATGCAGAAACCTGATCCATTTCATTTACAGCGTTTTACCGAGGCGCAGGCTGGTGTGTGGGAGCAGGCGCGGGAGGAACTGCGGGCCGGGCAAAAGCGAAGCCACTGGATGTGGTTCATTTTCCCGCAGATTCAGGGGCTGGGATCGAGTCCAATGGCGGTGCGCTATGCCATCGGCTCACGCGGCGAAGCGCGAGCGTACCTCGAGCATCCGGTGCTGGGCGAGCGCTTGCGGGAGTTGAGCAAGATCGTGGCGAACCTGGACGGGCGGTCGATAGAACAGATTTTCGGATACCCGGATGACCTGAAGTTTCACTCGTCCATGACGTTGTTCGCGCAAGCGGCGGAGGGAGAGCCCGTTTTTGCGCAGGCCCTGGCGAAGTACTTTCGCGGCGAGCTGGACCGGGCCACGCTGGAACAGCTCGCGTAGAAACCACGGGCACTCAGCTCGCCGGCAGAACCAGCGAAAGCAGTTTTAGCCGCCATGGTGTATTCGTATAGATCGCCCAGCAGGGCAGAAATCCTGTGCGGGATAGCGGCTGGAATGCAGGTTACTCCGAGACAGGATCGGAGGTGCTTTTACCCGGCACCTTCAATTTGCCCGGTGCCTCCGGGCTGCCGGGAAAGCTCGCGTTACACTGGATATTGCACGATCCACACCTTTTACGAGAGTGACGATAACCCTTTGAGACAGCTCTACACCGCCCGCCTTGCGAACAAGCTCCTGCTATCGGACGTTGCGCAGTGCTTCCACCTGGAATTCGCCGTCGATGAACTGCCGAGCTTCGCATTCAATTCAGGCCAGTTTGTATCCTGCGTGGCCGACGACCCAAAAACCGGCAAGCCCCAAACGCGCGCCTACTCGATTGCCTCCGCGGCACGTGAAAACATGTTCGACATCTGCGTGAACCGTGTCGAGGGAGGCTTCTTCTCGAATCTGCTGTGCGATCTGAACGAGGGCGACACGGTCAAGTTCCACGGGGCACATGGGCTGTTTACACTGCGGCAGCCACTGGTCGACAGTGTGTTTATCGCGACGGGCACAGGAATTGCTCCGATGCGCGGGTTTGCGCAGTGGCTGTTCCCGGAGGACGGCCCGAACCGTAGCGAGGGCAAGGACATCTCCCTGGTATACGGAACGCGCTACGAGAGCGACATCTATTATCAGGACTATTTCGAGCAGCTTGCGGCGAAGTACCCGAACTTTCACTACGTGGCGACATTGAGCCGCGGGCAGGAGAACTGGGGCGGCGAACGCGGCTATGTGCAGGAGCATGTGGCGCGGCTGGTCGCGGCACGAGCGGAGCAGAAAGTGCTGGTGGGCGCCGGTGGTGTGCCGCCTGAGTCGAGTCCGGGATCGAGCCCGAACGGACCCTTCGAAATCTACGCATACATCTGCGGGCTGAACGACATGGTCACGGCCAGCCGCGACCGTCTGGTAGGCATGGGCTGGGAGAAGAAGCAGGTTGTATTCGAGCGCTATGACTAAGGCTGATGCACGACAAGAAAAGGCCGGAGCGAGTGCTCCGGCCTTTCTTGTCGTGAAACTACTTGCGGCGGCGGGGCTGGTTGCCGGGTCGCGCGAAAAACATGCCGGCGGCAAAGAACACAACCGCAATGGCGATCGCACCGAGCGTGCGGCTAGGAACGTGAAAGCGCAGCGAAAGAGCGGCGACCAGAAGCCACACGGCGGCGCCTAAAAACCAGATTCCATAGGTCAGCACACGCATACTCCTTGGATGCTGTACCTGATGTCCGGTTCGCAGGGCTTGGGATCGGAAGACGCCTTGCCTGGCGCGTTGCTGTATACTTCTATGAGCGGCAGCCCTGCCGCTCACACGCAGGCGCGTAGCTCAGTTGGTTAGAGCGCTACCTTGACACGGTAGAGGTCGCTGGTTCGAATCCAGTCGTGCCTACCATTCCTAGACCGGCAATGGAACGGTTTACGAGAAATCCGTAAAAATCTAAGCAGAGAAACAATGGCACTCGGATCGTACCCTGTCCGCACCATACAAGCAATAATGGCCCACCCCGATACAGGGTGGCCATTATTGCATCTTGAGATGTCGAACCGCCAAAGTGGGCCAGGCCAGAATGCCGAAATGATTATTCGAGCTATTTGTTTATATCTACACAGAAGTTCAAGCAGTAACTTCGAAACAAGGGGCGTCTTGTCTTCTTCCCTTTTGGCTTAGCAGTGATATTAGCAGCCACGAAGTAGCTGCTTCACCCCGCAAGGCGATCATGGACGAGGAGCATTGAGTTTCGAACGACTGAGGGCCGGACCGTGGCAGCTTGCAACGCCGTGGCAGCTTGCAACGCCAGTGTAGACCGAGGTGTAACTACCGATGTGGCCATAGACAAAAGGAATCACTGACTGGGGTCATGCCGAGCACGAACGGAATGACAACGAGACATCCAAAGTACCTTGGCAGTAGGTTACCCTCACCATAATTGAAGGATATAATAAGCTCGAATTAGTTACCTTTTAATTAACATGGACGTTACTTGACGTCTGTCCCAAGATGATTATGTCTCTCGCTCTAATCTCATGATTATGTCTCTCGCTCTAATCTCATGATTATGTCTCTCGCTCTAATCTCATGATTATGTCTCTCGCTCTAATCTCATTTAGATGGCCGAATCCCCAAGGAGGATGCGTGGCGCGTGCCCATCGGCGGACATCGTGAATGTGGCATGACATTGAAGAGCGAGCAACTTACCAAGTCGTGAGGCAAGCAACTAATTTTTTTAAGGTAGTGAACGAATTTCATGTTAGGCTGGCATCTAATTTATAAGGCGCCCGCACCGGGCACCAGTAGTCCGTCAAGCATTCACAATTTCCCAGACTGGTAAAGATATGTCCATACTGCTCTCGCATCGGTTACGTGGAGTCCCGAAAACCTTCAAGGGTTTCGGTGTATCTCTGCTTGCTTTCGCGCTTCTTACCCATCCTGCGTACAGCGCCCCCAAGGGATCGGCGGCCAGTCAATACCTGGTTACCCCTTTGGGCACCCTCAACGATCCAGGCTCAAGCGCGGTTGTCCGCCGGGTCAACTCGCTTGGCGAAGCGGTGGGCGGCTACAAAAGCGACAAGGCATTCCAGAACTCAGCGGCCTTTATCCTCTCCTCGGCCATAGGCTTCGACGAGATCACGGATGGGCAGGTCACCGATTTCAGCGCGCTGTACGGCATCAATGATTCGGGCGAAGTTGCGGGCGCGATGAACGGACCGAGCAGCGTCCTGCCGTTCCGCTCCGTCCGCCATACCGGTTTTCAGCTGCTGCCCTTGCTGGATAAGGACACCAGCGGCGCTGCCTACGGCATCAACGATTCGGGTGAAGCGGTTGGCTATTCCGGCGGCGGGACTGGCTCACGCGCCGCCTGGTGGACGCGCAAGGGCGCTGTCACCGCACTGGCGAGTCTGCCTGGCTTCACCACGACCAGGGCGCTCGACATCAATAAAAAGGGCGACATCGTGGGCTATGCCGGTGAAGCGGCAAAAGTAGCTGTTCTGTGGCCGACAAAAGGAAGCCCGACCCAGCTCGGAACCCTTTCCAGCTATGCGAGCACGCAGGCGGAAAGCATCAGCGACAACGGCGATATCGTCGGCTCGGCCTCGGCCTATGATCCGACGGTGGTGCGCATGCGAGCCGTACTCTGGCCCTCCGGCAGCACCGTACCGCAGGATCTGGGCGTGCTCGCGGGCGGTGTGGCCAGTCGCGCCCGCGACATCGATACCAATGGTCTGGTGGTCGGCACTTCGGATTCCACTGTGGGCAATCGCGCGTTTTTCTGGTCCGCCGCCACCGGCATGCAGGACCTGAATACGGTCAGTGCGGATCCGACCCTCATCCTGGTCGACGCGATGAGCATCAGCAAGCAGGGCGCTATCTTGGCCATCGGGATCAACAAAAGCGACCTGCCCGCCGGCGACAGCCAGGACGTGGAAGAACACGAGCTCCCGCGACAGATCGTTCTGCTGACCCCGGTGAAATAACCCGTTCCCGCTAACATTTCCGCCAATGTTCCCGCTAAGGTGCTGCTGTGCAAAAATATATCTTTCCCTTCCTCGCGCTCGCTCTCTCCGTGTCTCCGCTTCCTTCTGCCCATGCGCAGGTAACGACCCCGGCCACCGCGGGCCAGTGGCAGAACGGCCCTAACTTCCCCTTCTTCCCTGTCCACATGCACCTGATGCGCACCGGAAAAATCATCATGTGGCCCGGCGACGACGGCATCAGCGGCAACGATCCCCGACTCTTCGACCCGGCGACGAACGCGGTCACGCCGCTGGCCCAGCCCGGCTATGACGTGTTCTGCAGCGGCCACAGCTTCCTCCCCGACGGGCGGCTTTTTGTCGCCGGCGGCCACATCAGCAACAACGTAGGCCTGCCGTCCGCCACCATCTACGACCCACTGAACAATACCTGGACCAAGCAGCCGAACATGAACCTGGGCCGCTGGTATCCAACCGACCAGGTGCTGCCGAACGGCGATGTGCTGGTGGTTTCCGGCGATGTGGACTTGTCCACCGGCAATGACCCGTTGCCCCAGGTTTTCAATGTTCCTACGGGTTCCTGGCGCGATCTGAGCAATGCGCAGCTGCAGCTTGGGCTGTACCCCACGCTGTCCCTCGCGCCCAATGGGATGGTGTTCAACTCCGGCCCTTCCGTCATCACGCGCTACCTCGACACAACCGGTACCGGCAGCTGGACGACAGTCGGCAACCACGTCTACCAGGGCTACCGCGACTACGACGGCATGGCCATGTACCAGCCGGGCAAGATTCTGGTAGCTGGCGGCAATGACCCGGCGACCAAGAGTGCGGAAGTGATTGACCTGAACGCCTCACAACCCGCATGGCGCGCGGTCAGCTCAATGGCTTTTGCCCGCCGGCAGATGAATATGACCATGCTGCCGGACGGCAAGGTCCTGGTGACCGGCGGCACAAGCGGCCCCGGGTTCAGCAATCCTGATCCTACTCTGGCTTCGTATGCAGCCGAGGAATGGGATCCCGCGACGGAACAATGGACGACGTTGTCCAGCGCCACGGTACCCCGTCTCTACCACTCTATCGCCATGCTGCTTCCCGATGGCCGGGTACTGACGACCGGCGGCAATACCTATACCCAGACCGAGTATTTCTCGCCGCCGTACCTGTTTGCCGGCGCGCGGCCTACCATCGCCAGCGCCCCGACGGACGTGCGGAACGGCCAGTCTGTGTTTGTGGGTACCCCGGACGCCGTCAATATCACCTCGGTCGCCTGGGTTCGCCTGCCCTCGGTTACCCACACGCTCAGCATGAGCCAGGCCTTCTATCGCTCCACCGCCATCACCCAGGCAACCGGCGGCATTACGGTCACCGCGCCTAACGATCCGACCATGCCGAACGGCTTCTACATGCTGTTCATCCTGAATCATGGTGTGCCCTCGGTCGCCTCGATCCTGCATCTCGGGGCAACCTCCGTGACTGCCGTTACCCCGGTCGCGACCTCGCTCAGCCCGAATACCGCCCAGAACGGCGCCTCGCCCTTTCCTCTCACGGTAAACGGCAGCAATTTCACAACCGACTCCATCGTGCAATATAACGGCGTCAATCTGCCCACAACCTTTATCAGCAACAACCAGATCAGCGGCATGGTGCCGGCCAGCGATCTCGCTACGCCCGGAACAGGGCAGGTCACGGTCTTCACTCCGGCGCCCGGCGGCGGCGGCTCCGCCGCGCTCACATTTACCGTGGGGCAGGCCAGCGTGCCGAATCTGACCCAGACCGGAAGCATTATCGCCAGGATCACGGCGCCCACGGGCGGCGGCAACAAGAGCCTCGAGGTGATCCGCGACGGCGACATGCCGCCGGTCGGCTCCAACGATGGGCGGCGCCAATATGACACCTACAGCGGCGGCGCCCCGGCGACCGAGGACTGGATCGGCTACCAGTACGCCGCGCCGCAAACCTTTGCCAAGGTGATCTTCCAAGAAGGGATGAACTTCCCTGACGGCGGATATTTCAACAACCTCATCGTCCAGGTGCGCCAGAACGGAACCTGGGTAAATGTCTCCGGGTTTACCAGCACTCCGGCCTACCCACCCAACGATGGCGTGAGTTACGAAACCTATACGCTGAACTTCGCCCCCATTACAGGTGACGCGGTCCGCATTGACGGAGCGCCGGGCGGCACGTCCTATTTCACCTCGGTCGGCGAGCTGCAGGTATTCGGTCCAGCGGCAAGCGCCGCAAACGCGACCCTCAGTTCGCTCTCACCGGCGACTGCCAATAACGGCGATTCGCCATTCAAGTTGACAGTGAACGGCAGCAACTTCGTGTCCGGGGCGATGGTGCAGTGGAACGGTTCAAGCCGGCCGACCACCTATGTCAGTTCGGCGCAACTAGTGGCTTCCATCCCGGCTAGCGACGTCGCGACCGCAGGGACGGCGCAGATCGGCGTCGTCAATCCGTCGAGCAGCCGGTCATCTTCGCTGACGTTCACCGTCAACCAGGCGCCGGTGCCGAATCTGACCCAGACCGGCGCCATCATCGCCCGGATTATGACGCCAACCGGCGGCGGCAGCAAGAATCTCGAGGTGATCCGCGACGGCGACAAGCCGCCCGTCAGTACCAACGATTCCAGCCGGCAATACGACAGCTACAGCGGCGGCGCGCCGGCAACGGACGACTGGATTGGCTACCAGTACACCGCTCCGCAGACCTTCGCGAAAGTCGTCTTCCAGGAAGGCAGGAACTTCGGCGACGGCGGCTGGTTCAATAGCTTGACCGTGCAGGTTCGCCAGAATGGAAGCTGGGTCAATGTATCGGGCCTGGTTGCCACGCCGGCCTACCCGCCCAACGACAACATCAGCTTTGAAAGTTACACGTTGAGCTTCAACGGGATCACCGGCGACGCCATCCGCATCGACGGCGCGCCCGGCGGCACCGCCTACTTCATCTCCGTCGGCGAGCTGGAGATCTACGGACCGCTAACCTCGACCGTAGGCGCCAGTTCGCTCTCCCCCGCAAGCGCGAACAGCGGTGACTCGCCATTCAAACTGACGGTCAACGGCAGCAGTTTCGTTTCCGGCGCAACCGTCCAGTGGAACGGCGCAAACCGAGCCACAACCTTCATCAACTCAACCCAGTTGATCGCTTCCATCCCGGCCGGCGATGTGGCCGGGCCCGGCACGGCGCAGGTCACCGTCGCCCTGCCGAATGGCGGCACGTCCTCGCCCCTCACCTTCACCATCAATCAGGCAGCGGTGCCGAACCTGACGCAAACCGGAACGATCATCGCCCACATCATGAACCCGACCGGCGGCGGCAACAAGAATCTCGAGGTCATCCGCGATGGCGACAAGCCGCCCGTCGGCACCAATGATTCGTCCCGGCAGTACGACAGCTACAGCGGCGGCGCGCCGTCAACGGATGACTGGATCGGGTATCAGTACACGGCAGCGCAGACCTTCACGAAAGTCGTCTTCCAGGAGGGCATGAACTTCGTGGATGGAGGCTGGTTCAACAGCGGAAACGTGCAGGTACGCCAGAATGGAGCGTGGGTCAACGTGTCGAACCTGGTTAGCACCCCGGCCTACCCGGCCAACGACGGCATCAGCTTTGAAAGCTACACGTTTACCTTCGACGCGATCACTGGAGACGCCATTCGCATCGACGGACCTCCAGGCGGAAGCGCTTACTTCATGTCTGTTGGCGAGCTGGAGGTTTACGGCCGGTAAGCTCCGGCAAAATATGTATTGCACAGGAAGACGGCGAAGTTCGTCTCCCTGTGCAGCATGTTTAGCGCACTTGCCCGGTAAGCGCACTTGCCGCATAGCCCGGAAGTAGTTATATTTAAGAGTGCCGTTCGCTCGGCGCGTAATAAACAGAGCCCAGGCTTAGGCTGCGATACACGCGGAAATAGTTCTTCAAGATTGGATCGGTTCCCGGAACCGATCGGCAAGCTTCCCCGCCAAGGGGAGTGTAACGCTCGTGAAGAGACAGACTCTCATTCACGTCTTCGGACGCGGGTTCGACTCCCGCCGGGTCCACCAGAGCATTTGCACGGAAATGCTCTGGTGGGCTCGTCACGGTTTCGACGGGGATGGGGAGTGCGGAGCTGACGAGCCGGGTGGTGTGGCCTCCGTTACCGGACACACAGACGACACATGCCAACAAGGGTGTTTTCGCCAGCAAGGCAAATGTTGTGAGCTTCCCGACTCGTTCGGCAGCCCCAGCACTCGCACTTGCTGCCTAGTCTTTACCGACTAGATCAAGTCAGGGAGTACTTGGTTCCTCAACCTCCCCATCCCGGTGAAGCCGGGTCTACTTCTAGCAGTTAAAACAGGGCACATCGGGAATCCCCGGTGCGCCCTGTTTCCGTTTCGACAATGCCCCGGAATATTACGTCGTGGAACGGAAGCTCCGTCCCCGCTGTTCCGGCCCCAGCGCGAAGATGAACATCAGCGAAACAATCACGACCAGCTCGAAGGTAGTGAGCGCCCACGGATAGCCCAGGTGGTCGCGCAGCAGGTACTCAAAGGAGACGGCCGGCGAAGCCACCAGCACGCCAAGCTGGTAGACGAACCCCGGAAACAGACTGCGCACCGCGTCCGGGGACAGCTCGTTCAGGTGCGCCGGGATCACCCCGAAAGCTCCCTGCACCCCGGCCTGCATCAGGCAGGAACCCAGCACCAGCACCAACACCGTGCTGCCGAAAGCCCACGCCGGGATGGCCACGAACGCAAGCACCAGCGCCCCGATGATCGCCACCCTGCGGCCGCGGCTCTCGGACAAGTGACCGAACAACAGCGCTCCCAGGATCGCGGCAATGTCGTAGAGAATCGGAATGCCGAACAGCGGCTGCATCCCCAGCACGGTCGCACCCTTGATCGCGTGCAGCCCCTTCAGGAAGTCCGGGTACAAATCCTGCGTTCCATGCGAGAGGCACGACATGCCCGTCATGACCAGCAGCAGGTAGAAAAAACTGCGCTTGTGCTGAAACAGCGTCCTGAAAATACCGCCGACCGAGCCCATCCGGTGCAGCTTCCATGCCTCCGATTCAGGCGAGAACGCGGTAAGCACCACGATCACGAGCGCTAGCGCCGCACCCACCACGAACATCGACTGCCAACCCAGGGAGGGCCGCAGCGTCTGCATGGCTACGGCCGCCAGCAGATAGCCGAACGGATAGCCGCTCTGCATCAGGCCGGAAAGCAGACCCCGGCGCCCGCGCGGAGCATTTTCCATCGCGAACGAAGCCCCGATGCCCCAGTAGCCGCCCATGCCAATGCCGTAGAGAGCGCGCATCGCGAGAAAAAATCCATAGGTCGGCGCGAAGCCGCTGAGCACCGTCACGGTCGAGAAATAAATAACGCAGACAATCAGCGGCTTTTTTCTTCCGAACCGGTCCGCCAGCACGCCGAACAGCAGCGCCCCAATGGGCCGCATCGCGAGTGTTGCCGTGATCGTCAGGACTATGGCTTTTTTGCCCACATGCAGGTGGCCGGCGAGGGTGTCCAGCAGAAAAATCACAACAAAGAAGTCGAAAGCGTCCAACACCCAGCCGAGAATGGCGCCCGTGACGGCGAAGCGCCAGCCGGGGGCGCCCTGTTCCGCGGCGCCGGGGTGAATCGTTTCCTCTACGTGCATCGCTATTCCTCGGAGGAAGTTTGACACGAACGGGAGCGCCCCGGAAGGAAATCCGGCGCTCGCGGGTGGCCTGTGCCAACTAGAAAACCAGCTTCGCGCCGAGCTGGATCTGCCGGGACGTGCTGGAGGTCTGGTTCAGCGCCGTCGGCAGAGTGGCGCCACCCGCATCGTAGGCAGAGTTGTTCTGGCCGAAGGTGTTGAGAAATCCAGGCGAGAGGAAATTCGTGTGATTCAGAACGTTGAAGAACTCCGCCCGGAGTTGCAGGTTTGTGGCATCGGAGATGAACCCCATCTTGGTGTTCTTGAAAAGTGAGAAATCCAGGTTGGTCAGCTTGGGGCCGTAGAAGCTGTTGCGGCCCGTGTTGCCCAGCACGTTCGAGCAGAACTGCGTGCCGGCCGGGGCCGCCGGGCCTGTGTAGTTCGGGAACGAGTTGGGCGCGCAGCCGTACGGGGTGGCCGCGCTCGCCAGGCCCAGCGATGCAGGCGCGGTCGGCGGGGTGAAGCAATTGGTGTTCAGGTAATTGATGCCTCCGTGGATCGCATTGCACCCGGGCCGGATGCTGGCGAAATCCATCGAGTAATCGCCGTTAAACCCGGTGCCCAGCGGGTCGCTGCCGCCGCCCACCGTCACGGTGAACGGCGCGCCGGTTTCCGCCGTGACGATGCCGCCTACCTCCCAGCCATTTACCGCCGATTGCACGGCGGAGTTCGCGAACTTCACCGGTGGGATGTCATACACCAGGCTGCCGGTCGCCACCTGGCGTATGTCGAAATCGCAGGCGCCCAGGCGCGCCTGTTTGAAAAGCAGCAAGGGCACAGCAATCGAGTTGAGAAACGTGTCGCCCGTGATCGGCGCGGAGCTCAGGTCGCGGCACTTGCTGAAGGTGTAGGAAAGCTGACCTTGCAGACCGGCGGTCATCGCTTTTTTGAGCTGCGTTTGCAGTCCGCTGTAGGAAGAGGCGCCGTCGAAAAGGACGGGGCGAATCCCGGCCCCGCCGCCCCAGTTCGAATCGATGCGGGTGCCGGTCTGCTGCGTGGCGCAGGTGCTGCCGGGAGCCAGCAGCGCCGGATTGCAGGCAAATACCAGCCCAACCCCAGTGACAGAGATCGGCTGCACCAGGTTGATATCGTCCGCTTCGACCGAGAGGTGATTGGAGCGGGAGCCGACATAGCCGATCTGTCCGCTGAAGCCACGCCCGAAGTCCCGCTGAATATTGAGGTTCCAGTTATAGACCGCGGCCCTCTGCGGGTGTGGCTGAATATACCGGTTGCGGATTCTTTGGCGGTTGAAGCTCACGTTCCCATCGATCACACCGGTGCCAAGCCGCGCGTTCGGGTCTGCGCCGATGATCTGAAACGGCGCGGTGGCTGCGGTATCCAGGCCGAACTCGTAGGGCAGCGGCAATACATCGAAAATGCCGAACGCGGCGCGAATCACGCTCTTGCCATCGCCGAACGGGTCATAAGACAGACCGATGCGCGGCTCAAAATTGTATTTCGTCGGATTCGACTGGATAAGGCTGTCAGTGCCGATCGGGCCGCAGGCGGTGGTCCCCGGCGTGCAGTTGGCGAGAGATTCAATGACCTGGTAATGAGCAGGCGCCACCGTATACCCATTCACGGTGTAACCGGGAAGCATATGGGAGTTTGTCGGCCGCGTCACTCCCTCATAGCGCAGTCCCAGATTGAAGGTCAGGCTGGGCAGCACGCGCCAGTCGTCCTCAAAATAGCCGCCGTACAGTAGCTCCCGCAAGCCGACTTCGGTCGAACCACCGGGAGCCAGCGCGTTCAACTGATTTGTGGCGTTACTCAGAAAAGCGGCGAGCGTGGGATACGGATTCATGCGTCCGTTCGGGCTGAGCTGCTCCAGCACGTTGTAGCGCATGTTTTCCAGCGCAAAGCCGAGTTTGAAGGAGTTCTTGCCCCGCGTGATAAACGCGTCGTCGTAAACCTGAAACGATGTCCAGGCATGATTGAAGCGGTTAAAGCCGCCCAGCCCATAGGCGGTCGTAAGCCCGGAGACCGCGATCTGGGGAGGCGCCGCCGAACCAGGCGCGATCGCAAGCGCCGGGTCGGTCGCCACCGCGTCGCCGGAAACCGGATCGTTGATCCGCCCGATGATGCGGCTTACGCCGATGCGGAACGTATTCGCGGCCGCCGCGTTGAAGATGTGCGTCTCCTCGACACTGCCCAGCTGCCGGCGAGAGAACACTTGGCTCACCGTATTGCGCAGCGGGTCGGCCTCACTTTGCGGACCGGAGTCAAAGAAATAGGTTCCGTCCAGCGTGTCCGGGCCTTTCAGCTTCTGGTCGTAGCGCGTGATGATGTAATTCTCCGAGGCGGTCGTGGAAAAGTTTTGGTTGAAGGTCTGGATGCCGTTCGCGTCCGGCGAACCGGCTGGAGCGATCGGCCATAAAGCAAGGTAAGGCTGGATTGCCGGCACGGCAGCGGCACGCGAAGCCGCGTCCGGCACCAGCAGCGAACCGGAGGAGGACTGGCTCTGGCGAATGCCCTCATAGTCGGCGAAGATAAACGCCTTGTTTTTCACAATGGGCGCGCCGGCAGCACCGCCGAACTGTATGCGGCGAAACGGGGGTATCGTGGGCCCGTCGAAGTAGTTGCGCGCGTCGAAGATGCTGTCGCGGTCGAAGAAATACGCCGTCCCGTGGACAGCATTGGTGCCCGATTTGGTGATCGCGTTGATGACGGCGCCCGAGGTGCGGCCATACTCCGCCGTATACGTGCTGGTCAGTACGGAGAATTCCTGGATGGCATCGACGCCCAGGTTCACGCCGGTCGAGCCCCCCGGAGCCGCGTTCGAGTAATCGTTGATGCTCATGCCGTTCACGCGGTAGTTATTCTCGTTCGGCCGGTGCCCGCCATTGGCCAGCTGGTCGCCGAAACCGCGGTTGCCCTTGTTCGCGCTGAACCCAGTGGTTGCCTGGTTCGGCACGTTCACGACGCCGGGCTCGAGCGTCGCGAGCGAGGTCCAGTCGCGGCCGTTTAAGGGCAGCTGCCGCACCGTGGTCCCATCGACCGTTGCGCTCACCGTCGAGGAAGAGGTCTGGATTTGAGGCGGCGCTGCCGTCACGACAACCGTTTGCGTATCCGCCCCAACTTGCAGGGTGAGGTTGAGCGTCTGGTCCGCGCCGACCGTCAGCGTTATTCCTTTCTGGATCAGCCGCGTAAAGCCCCGCGCCGTGACCTGCACCTGGTAGGGGCCGGGCAGCAGGTTGGGCGCCGAGTAAAACCCCTGCGCATTGCTGGTCACGGAGCGGCCGATCCCGTTGGCGACATTTTTTATCACGACACTCGCTCCCGGAATCAGTGCCGTACTGGCATCGGTGATAGTGCCCGACAAGTTCGCGCCCGACACCTGCGCAAAAACACGCTGGCCGCACGCCATCGCCAAACATGCCGCCAGAAAAACCGCGGTCAAGAGTCTCAACCGGTTCCCTGCACTGACTTGTGCCATTGCACCTCCCTCACGTTCACCAGGTGCAGTGATCCCGCGCCAAGCGGTTCCTGTACGCCTGCGAGTGAACATTGCTCTCGGCAACTCAGCTTTGGCAAGACATTTCTGTTGATTCGAAAAATTATGCGAGGAACAGGGGCGGTCTTAAGCAGCACTTAAGCCTGGAGCGTAAACGGGGGCCATTCCGGTATTGCCGCCGGCCTCAGGAGCCCTCAAAGCCGGCAAATCAGCAGCTCGCGCTCATACACCATCTCCGGCGGCAAGTGGTCATGCAGCGTAATGAATAACTCTTCATGCGCCATCACTTCTCCTCGCCAAGCGCCCCGGTCAATTGCCTGCAACTCGTCAAAGAGCGCGCGGGAAAACGCAAGCCCGCGCCACTCCATATCCTCGTAAAACGGAGTCCACCCAATTGGCGATTCCTTGCCCTGCGCCCTCCCGCGCACCCGGTCCACAATCCACTTCAGCACGCGCATGTTTTCGCCGAACCCCGGCCACATGTACTTGCCGTCCTCATCCTTGCGAAACCAGTTGACCTGGAAGACGCGCGGCGTTACGGAAAGCGTGCGCTGCATCCTGAGCCAGTGCCGGAAGTAATCCCCCATGTTGTACCCGCAAAAAGGCAGCATAGCCATGGGATCGCGCCGCACCCGGCCCGTCGCACCCGAGGCCGCCGCCGTCGTCTCGGAGCCCATGGTCGCCCCCATGTACACGCCCGCGCTCCAGTTGAACGCCTGGTAGACCAGCGGCACAGTCGTCGACCGGCGCCCACCGAAGACGATGGCGCTGATCGGCACGCCGTCGGGCGACTCCCAATCAGAGTCGATGGTGGGGCACTGTGACGCGGGCGCTGTAAAGCGGCCGTTGGGGTGGGCCGCCGAGGCCCCGGTTTCACGAGCGATTTCAGGCGTCCATCGCTGCCCGCGCCAGTCCAGGCACTCCGCCGGCGGCTCATCGGTCATGCCTTCCCACCACACGCCGCCATCCGGGGTCAGAGCCACATTCGTAAAAATCGAGTTCCGGCTCAGCGTCGCCATCGCGTTCGGATTGGTCCTGGCCGAGGTGCCGGGCGCCACGCCAAAAAATCCAGCCTCTGGGTTGATGGCTCGCAACTGGCCATTCGCATCCGGGCGAATCCACGCAATATCGTCTCCCACCGTGTTCACCTTCCAGCCCTCGAACCCAGCAGGCGGAATCATCATGGCGAAGTTGGTCTTGCCGCACGCTGAAGGAAACGCCGCCGCCACATAGGTCTTTTCTCCCTCCGGGCTCTCGACGCCAACGATGAGCATGTGCTCGGCCATCCAGCCTTCATCCCGCGCAATGGCCGAGGCGATGCGAAGCGCAAAACACTTCTTGCCCAGCAGCGCATTGCCGCCGTAGCCCGAGCCGTAGCTCCAGATCTCGCGCGTCTCCGGGAAGTGCACGATGTATTTCTCATCATTACAGGGCCACGGGACGTCCTTTTGCCCCGGAGCCAGCGGCGCAGCCACCGTGTGCATGCACGGGACGACTCGTTTGATGTCCTTGTCGATCTCGGCCAAAACTTCGCTACCGATACGCGCCATGATGCGCATGTTCACGACCGCGTAAAGCGAATCCGTGAGCTGCACCCCAATCTGCGACATGGGCGAGCCCACCGGCCCCATGCTGAACGGCAGCACATACATGGTGCGACCCCGCATGCAGCCGGAGAACAGCCGTTTGAGCTTGCGACGCATGGCAAACGGATCTTCCCAGTTATTAGTAGGGCCCGCGCTGTCGCGGGAGAGCGAACATATAAACGTACGCTCCTCCACGCGCGCCACATCCCGGGCATCGGAGCGGGCATAAAAGCAGCCCGGCCACAGCTCCGGGTTCAGCCGTGTGAAGGTTCCCGCCTCCACCAGCTGGTCGCAAAAGGAGTCATATTCCGCCTGCGAGCCATCGACCCAGTGAATCGCGTCAGGCTGCGTGAGCTCCGCCATCTTTTCAACCCAGCGAACCAGGTGCTTATTGGTAGTCGGCACTTGAGACAACAAAGACTTTTTCATGTCGCTGCAACTCTAAATGCGGAGCCATGGAAAAAGCGACTCGACGCAGGGATGAAGTCCGGTAGCAACGAAATATGTATGCAAAAAGTTGGAGTTGCGTTTTGTCCGTTTGTGGACGGCGCTGCTCGGAAATGAACAGTTCTGTCCTTACGAATCGCTCGTTATGCCCTCTAAATACTGAATGCATGCGGTTGTATGACACCTCTGCTTTGGCCCCTGGAATGCAACCCTAACGGAATGTAAACACTGGATGACCGTGTATTACCGGCGGGAGGAGTTGCGATGACAAGGAAACTCGTGAGCACGTGCACTAGCCTTTTTACGGATATTCGGTATGCGCTGCGTGGGCTGAGGAATGCCCCAGGGTATGCGGTGACGGTAGTGCTCACGCTGGCGCTTGGACTGGGTGCGGTGGCGACGATGCTGGCGGTTGTGGACTCGGTGTTGCTGCGGCCCGTGGCGCTGCCTCACCCGGAGCAGCTGGTGACCATGTCGGTGAAAGGCCAAGTGGAAGGCACGGCGTACGACCTGAGCTACAAGCGGATTGAAGCGTTGCGTCGGGATGCGCACTCATTCGCAGCGGTGAGCGGCTATAGCACGATGGTGAGACCGATAGGCGCGGCGGATGGGGCTCGCATGGCGCTGCTCACGAAGGTGACGCCACAATTTTTCAACATGCTGGGTGTCCAGGCGAAGTTTGGACGCCTGCTGGGCCAAGCGGATGAGAACGCGCCGGTTGCGGTGGTGAGCCATATGTTCTGGCAGGAACGGTTGCATGGGAACCCAAAGGTGATTGGCTCGGCAATCAAGCTCTCCGGGCAATTGCGAACCGTGATTGGCGTGCTGCCGGAAGGGGTTCGCTTTCCGGGGGGCACGGAAGCGCCGGTTGTCTTTACGCCTATTTCCCTGAACACGAAGGGCGAAGACGACATGTTCGGTGGTTCGGCCATGGTGATGGCGCGGATGAAACCTGGTGTGTCGAGGCAGCAGGCGCTTGCGGAGGCGCGCAGCGTATTTGCCCACTCAGGGAACGCGGCCGAGCATGAAACGCTCGAGATGCAATCCTACGCGGAGTACCTGACGGGGAGCGTGCAAACGCCGCTGCTGGCGCTGCTGGGCGGCGTGGGCGTGCTGCTGCTGATTGCGTGCGCGAACGCCGCGAACCTGCAGATTGCCCGGGCAACGGGACGAATGGCCGAGATGCATGTCCGGTCGGCGCTGGGCGCGAGCTTTGGGCGTCTGTTGCAGCAGGTGGTCACCGAGAGTGTGGTGGTGTCGCTGCTGGGCGCGGCGCTGGGTAGCGCACTGGCATATGCGCTGGTCGCGGTGATACGGGGTGCCTATGGGCAACAGTTCTCGCGTTTCGACGAGCTGGCGATACACCCGACGGTGTTTGGGGCATGCGCGCTGCTGGCGGTGCTGGCTGGGATGCTGGCTTCACTTGCGCCGGTGCTGAGCATTCGGCGGCAGACGGGCGTGGGGATGCCGACGGCACGCATGACGCGGAGGTCACGGGTGCCGGGGATGCTGGTAGCGCTGCAGATTGCGTTGACATGCTTGCTGCTGGTAACCAGCGGGCTGTTTGTGCGCACGTTTCGGGCGCTGGGGGATGTGAAGCTGGGGTTCGATCCGCATGGCGTCACAACCTTGGTGCTGATGCCTGAGAACCAGAAGAAAGACCCGGAGATTTCCCGCCAGACAGATGCTCGTTTGCTGGAGCGGTTCGGGGCACTGCCGGGGGTGGAATCGGCGACGATGCAGACCGCGATTCCCTTCTCCAGCTACGACTTCGAACTGACCGGCACGACCGAGGTGAATGGACGTGCATTCCATGAAGGGGATATTGCGTTTTACACCATGGCGAGCGCCAACTTTGTGCATGCGAGCGGGCTCCACCTGATGCGCGGGCGTGGATTCTTGCCGAGGGACGATGCGAGTGCGGCAATGGTGGCGGTGGTGAACGAGGCGTTCGTAAAGCAATATTTAGGGGGACGCGATCCGATCGGGGCGAGCGTGAAGCCTCATCGCAAGCCTGGGAAGACGGACTCGGATGTGCCGTTTACCCAGCCCTTGACGGTGGTGGGCGTGGTGGAGAATGAGCTGCAGGGAGGAGACCTGGGGGCACCCTATCAGCCGATGGTGTACATGGACTACCTGCAACTTCCAAAAGGCTCGCCCATGGGCCAGGTGTTCAGTATCGCGTCGGAGTTCGCGGTGCGGTCGTCCTTGCCCCGGCGGTGCTCGACCGGGAACTGCGCGCTGCGATCAAGCAGACGGCTCCGGACATGACGGAGATGAAGCTGCGACCCATGGAGGAAGGCATTGCGCAGTCGCTGAATGAGCGGCGACTGGCGCTGCGGCTGATGGCGGGCTTCGGGGGGGTGGCACTGGCGCTGGCGGCGATCGGGATTTACGGGGTGCTGGCTTACTCGGTAGCACAGCGGCGCAAGGAAATCGGGATTCGGATGGCGCTGGGATCTTCACGGGCCGGGGTAACTCGGCTGGTGGTGCGGCAGGCCGGGGCGATGGTGCTGTGGGGGCTGGTGCTGGGGGTCGCGGGGGCTTGGCCCGCGGGGCGCGCGGTGAAGTCGTTCCTGTTTGGGGTGAAGGCGCTGGATGCGTGGACGCTGGGTGCTGCGGCTGCGGTGTTGCTGCTGGTGTGTGCGGTCGCCGCGACCGTTCCGGCGTGGCGCGCGGCCCAGGTGGACCCGATGGAAGCACTCCGAACGGAGTAGGTCAGCGAAGGCGACCGATTGGGCTTGCTTACGCTTTGTAAACAAGCCCGGAGACAGGAGCAACACCAATCACTGCCCCTGTCCGATCTGGAACTGCAGCGCGGCCAGCGCGGCCCGATAACTATAACCGGCGCCCGTAAAGCCGATATCCGCTTGCGTCTGCGCTAACTGCGCCTGACTTAGTTCCACAATCGAGCTCAGCCCGAGGTCGTACCGCGTTTGCGCCAGCCGCAGGCTCCCATTTGCCTGGGTAAGCAGCTTGGCCGTCACGCCGATGCGCGCAAAGTTGTTGTTTGCCGCGATCCAGGCCGTCTTGACGTCGCGCACGATCACATCGCGCAGAGCGGCGGCTTGCGCATCGGTTGCCTCCGCACGCAGGTCCGTTTCCTTGGCCTGCGACGAAAACAGAAAGCCATTGAAAATCGGAACGTTTATATTGGCTGCGACCGCACCGTCCCAGCTCGAGATAAAGTACCGCCCGTTGCGCACCGGGGTACCGCCGACCGTGCCCAGGGCGCTGATCGTCGGCAGTCGCTGTTCGTTTTGCGCCCGGCTCAGCTTCTCCTCTGAATCCCGCGTATCGGCGAGCGCCTGCAGGTCCGGCCTTTGCCGCAGCGCCATTTGCGTCAGGACGTCTACGTCCGGCGGCGGCGGCGGTGGAGCGCCGGGGTCGTCCACCAGTGTGTAGCTCTGCTGGTGATCGAGGCCCAGTACCTCATCGAGCGCCGCCATTGCCGCATCGGCATTGTTTTGCGCATCCAGCACCAGCAACTGCGCCTGCGACACGTTCACGTCCGCGAAGGACGCATCGAGGGTCGAGCGCAGATTGTTTTTCGTCAGCTGCCCAATCTGCGTTTGCGTCGCCTGCCGCGTCGCCACGGTCTGCTGCGCGACTTGTAGTACGGCTTGCGCCTGCAGTGTATTGAAGAAGGCCTGATCGGCGACCAGTACGACATCCTCGCGCGTTGCCTGCTCATTGGCCTGCTGCGCCTGCACCTGCAGCTTCGACGCCGAGACGAGGTTGTGGATGCGGCCGAAATCGGTGATGAGTTGCGACACGAACACGCCGCCGCCCACATGCTGCAGCAGCCGCGAATCGCTCAGCGAGCCGGAGCCAAGGCGGCTCCCGTCATACGCGCCCTCGGCCGTAAGGCTGCCGTTTACCAGGGGCAGCTCGCCCGAGCGTGACTGGCGCACTACCTGCCCCTGCGCCAGTGAGAGCAGGTGGCCCACGGTGATGCGCGGATTGTTATGCAAGGCCAGTGCCTCGGCTCCCGCGCGTGTCAATGGCGGCGCGGCTGCACTGCCTGCAGCCGCCGGTGGGCCTGGAGGCGAAGGCGGAGGAAGCGGAGCAGACGTTTGGCCGGGTGGCAGTGCCGCTTGCGCCAACAGCAATTGTGCCTGCGGGGTGGGCGGCAGCGTCTCTTGCGCATGGGCGCTGATCATCAGTGAACTCACAAGACCCACGCAGGCGAGACCATAAACATACTGCTTGCGACTACATATCAGAGTACATATCTGAATACGCATCAGGCGGCTCCCCCGTCCGTTGCTGCTGCTGCTGCTTGGTTGCGGTCTTCACGCCCATGCACCAGCATGTACACGGTCGGCACCAAAAATACGGTCACGACCACCGATGCGGACAAGCCGCCGATAATCGCGCGAGCCAGCGGCGCATACTGCTCGCTGCCTGCCTCGAGCCCCAGCGCCAGCGGAACCATGCCCAACAGCGTCGCAAGCGAAGTCATCAGAATCGGGCGCAGACGAATCTTGCACGACTGCACTACCGCGTTCGCATACGTCATGCCCTGGCTACGCAGAATGCCCGCGAACTCGACGATAAGAATGCTGTTCGAGACCACGATGCCGACCATCATGATCACGCCCATGAGCGACATGACGTTCAGCGTGGAGCCCGTGATCACGAGCAGCACGATGACCCCGGCAAGCCCCGGCGGCACCGCCATCAGAATGATGAACGGGTCGATGAACGAGGTGAACTGCGCCATCAGGATCAGGTACACCAGCGCCACCGCGAGCACCAGGCCCAGGCCGAACCGCTCGAACGCAGTGTTCATGCTCTGCACCGCCCCGTGCATCAGCACACGCATGCCGTGCGCCGTGGGTATTTGTCCAATCAGTTGATCCACCTGTTTGCTGACCACGTTCAGCGCCTCGGTACGCGGCTGCACGTAGACGTCGATCACGCGCCGAAGCTGGTAATGGTCCACCTCGGTCGGCGTGTTGATCTGTTTGGTAAACACGACCGACCGCAGCGGCGTATACGCTTTGCTGCCTATGCCGCGCAGGGGAATATTTTCGAGCTCCTCCATGTTCATGTGCCCGATCTGCTGGTTCGAGTACTGCACGGTGAGCATGTAGTTGTTGCCGGTGTTCGGGTCAATCCAGTAGCTCGGCGCGATCACGCCGTCAGAAGTAAGCGCGGTGATCACGTTGTCGACCACGCTCTTCGGCGAAAGCCCGATAAGGCTCGCGCGCTCTCGGTCAATGTCCAGCTCGAGGCCCGGATACTTCAGATCCTGTGGAATGTAGACGTCCGATACCGTGCTCAACCCGCGCAGCTTGCCCGCGAGCTTCTGCGCCTGCGCCATCGCCGCCTCCTGATCGTTCGAGCTGATCGCGATATCGATCGGCGCGGGCAGCCCCTGGTTCATCACCGAGTCCACCAGTCCGCCGGCCTGGAAGTACGTGTTCAACTGCGGCAACTGCGAGGCAAGCGCGGCGCGTACCTTGTCGATGTACGCATAGCTGCCGACTTTGTGATCCTCGCGGAGGCTGACCTGCACAAAGGCCGTATCCATGGAAGCGTTCGGCGTGTAAATCGCCGACAAATCCGGCGTGACGCCGATGTTGGAAACGATCATGCCCAGTTCGTCCGCCGGAACAGTCTTGCGGATCACCGCCTCCACTTTGGCGATGTACTGATCGCTCACCTCGATACGCGTGCCGCTCGGCATCTTCACGTTCACGATGAACTGTCCCGGATCGGTACGCGGAAAGTAAGCCCGGCCCAGAAACGGCGCGAATAGCGCGATGACCAGCGCCGTGCCGCCCAGCATCACCGCCGTCGCAAAACCCGGTTTGCGCAGCGTCCAGTACGCCAGCTTCTCGTACCGGTCCAGCATCGCCCCGAACCCGCGATTAAACGCGTCCACCCCGCGCTTGAACAGTGACGGCTTTTTGTCGCTCTCATGCGGGTGAGGCTTGATGAACTTGGCGCAGAACAGCGGCACCAGCGTCATCGAAAACGCATACGACGCGAAAATCGAAAACACCACGCCGTAGGCAAGATCGGTGAACAGATACCGGCTCACACCGTCCAGCAAAAACACCGGGAAGAACACGATCGAGGTCGTCACCGTGGCGGCCAGCACCGCCAGCGCTACTTCCGTGCCGCCCTCTTCCGCGGCCCGCTCCGGCGTCGCGCCTTCTTCCATGAAGCGGAAGATGTTCTCCAGCACGATCACTGAGTTATCGATCAGCCGTGACAGCACCAGCGCAAGGCCGCCCAGCAGCATCGTGTTCACGGTTCCGCCCATGCCGTTCACAATCAGCAGGCAGGTCAGCACGGCTAGCGGAATCGCAATCAGCGCGGCAACCGTAGCCCTCGGGGAGCCCAGAAACACCAAAATCATGATGCCGGTCAGCAACAGGCCGATGCCGGCTTCCTTGAGCAGGTTCTTGATCGCGCCCTTCACAAACACCGATTGATCGAACACCACCGCCGTTTTCAGCGTCGGCGGGATATCGACCAGCTTCGAAACAGCGGCGCGCATGCCGTTCACGATTGTAATGGTGTTGCTCTTGCCGGCCTGCTTCAGCACCGGCACATACACCGAGTGTTGCCCGTCGATGCGCACGATGTTGGTCTGGATCGCGCCCGAATCCTCGGCATGGCCGATGTCACCGACCAGCACCGACGCATTGCCGACCGACTTCAGCGGCATGGAGTTGATCTGCTCCGGCGTAGGCACCTGAGCATTGGCGTAGATGTTGAAGTCGCGCGTACCGATACGCACGTCGCCCGCGGGCAGGATCAGGTTCGAGTCGTTCACGCTGTCCACAACATCCATCAGGCTCATGTTGTGGGCTTCCAGCTTGAGCGGGTCCACATACACCTGGATCTGCCGGTAGCGGCCGCCAAACGGCTGCGGCACCGAGGCCCCCTGCACGTTGGCAATCTGGTTGCGTACCTGGAACTGCGCCAGATCCTTGAGCCGCGTCTCGTTCAACCCCTGGCCTTTCAGCGTCACCAGGCAGATGGGCTGGCTCGACGCCGTCATGCCCAGCACCACCGGCGGCAGCGTGCCCGGCGGCAGACGCCGCAAATCGGCCAGCGCCAAGCTCGATATATTGCTCACGGCGGAGTTGGGGTCGGTGCCGGGCCGGAAGTACACCTTGATTAGGCTCACCCCGGTCAGCGATCGCGATTCAATATGGTCGATATTCGCGCCGAGCGTAAAAAACCGCTCGAAAGTGTCGGTGATGTCGGCTTCAATCTGCTTCGGCGGCATGCCCGAGTAGAACGTCGCCACCACGACCACCGGAATGTCAATGTCAGGAAACAGGTCGACGGGCATCGTCGCGGTATTCACCACGCCGACGACCAGAACCATCAGGCAGAGCATCAGGATGAAGAACGGATAGCGGAGCGCGAATTTCGGCATTACTGGCCCCCTCCGTTTTCATTCGGGTCTTCCATCCCGCCCTCTTCGTGCATCACGTCGTTTGCCGACTCCGGTTGCAGCCGCGGCGTCACCTGCTCGCCATTGTGAAAGCGGCTCGCATCGCCGACGACCACGTGGTCCCCGGCCTGCAGGCCGCTTGTCACTTGAACCAGCACAGATCCCCGCAGACCCAACCCCACCGTCCGCTGCTGTACCTGGTTGTTTGCATCCAGCACCAGCACCGTGCCGCTTGCGCCTGCTCCCTGGGCTGCCGCGATCGGCATGGTCAGTACATTGTCAGCATGCGCCAGCCGCAGATAGGTGTTTGCATACATGCCCGGCGTAATCGTGAGCTTCGGATTGGGCACGTCGACCTCGGTCTCCATGGTGCGGGTCGTCGGATCCAGATTGCGCGTAAAGCGCACCACCTTGCCCGCGAAATCCTGCCCGCCCGCGCCAAGCGCATCCACGCGGATCGTCATCTGGTCGCCTTCGTGCACGTACTGGACAGCATCTTCCGGCACCGGCACCCGCAAGCGCAGCAGGTCGCTTTGCGACAGCTTGATTAGCGGCAAACTCTGCGTGTCCGAGCTGGTGCCGGCCTGGATCAGCGCGCCCGTATCCGCGTAGCGGAAGATCACAATCCCATTCAGCGGCGCCGAAATGGTCGTATACGCCTGCATGGCGCCCACCCGCTGCTGGTTGGCCGTCGCGGTTTCTGCACCCTGCTTCGCGCCGGAGAGCGCCGCGAGCGCCGCATCCACCTGCGCCTGCGAGGCTTCGGCCTGCGACTGCGCGTTCTCAAGCTCCTGCGCGGCGATCACGCCCGGCTGCTCCTGCGAAGCCTTTTGGAGCCGGTCGTAGTTAGCTTTGAGCGCCGCATGGAGCGACCGCGCCCGGCTCACATCCTGGCTGGCCGCCGTGATCGCATCCTGAGAACGCAATGCTTCCGACTGCGTTCCGCGATACTGCGCATTCAGCTCCGGCACCTCGAGGGTTGCCAGGGTTTCCCCCGTATGCACCCGGTCTCCGATATCGACGTAAATGTGCCGCACATAGCCCGACACCTTGGCATGCACATCGATCACTTGAAACGGCTGAAACTGCCCCGCCAGGCTCAGCAGGTGGGAGATATTGCCGCGCTGAACCACGGCCACCGCCGCCGACGGCGGCCCTTGCGCTTCGCTGTGCGCCGGAGTGCGGCAACCCGCTAGAAGGAGAGAACCCAGACACACCGGCGCCAACAAACGCACGGCAGGTGCAAAGCATTGCATCCGCATAGGTAACGATCCACTTCGCGCACAGGCTTCTTACGCAAACCTGTGGCGACTGTGTTGTAGAGCTGAAAAAAGTTAGGCGAGCGCCGGGCAAACCTTGAAAGCTGCGCCCGCAAGGGTGAGAACTGCTGCGGGCGGGGGGCGGCGGCGGAGTGCTTCGCAAAGAGGCGGCGCCTGCGATGCTTCGGGAAAGAGCGGCTCACCCCCGAGCGCCCTCAATCCGGGGACGAGCAGCATGCGCAAAAAAGCCGCAAATAGCAGGAAGGAAACAGGCGCTATGGAACTGGGCAGTTGCGGCGCGGGCAACTCGACCTGTGCCGCCGGACGCTCCCGCTCGGTAAGCAGCTTGGCTTTGGCTACCGGCGCATGCGCCCCAGCCGGCGCATATAGCGACAGCTTGTCATGCAATCCCCAACCCACCACCGCAAACACCAGCAGCAGTATGCACAGCGCACACAAAGGCAACCCCGACAAGTTGCGTGTCGTTTGAGTTTCCTGTCCCTTGCTCGCGTGCCCGGCTTCTCGCATGATCCTTAAGGTATGACGTTCCCGCATCAGAAAAGGCTGGAACAAATCAAGTATAAAGGATTTCTTGACGCGCCCGCGTTGCCCGGATGATGCAGCACCGATTTTGGATCACAGATGCCGGGTGCCGCGCGGCGAGGAGAAGGAGGCCTATGCCTGACACAACCGAAGACCCCCGAACGTACTTTGCCGCGGAAAGAACTTTTCTCGCCTGGATCCGCACCGGCCTCGGATTGATGGGGATCGGTTTCGCGGTGGCCCGCTTCGGCCTGTTTCTTCGTGAATTTCAGCATAACCAGCCCGGCGGCTCCGTGCATGGAACCGGCATCTCGGTTTATTCCGGCGTAGCTCTGGTAGCGCTGGGGGTGACCGTAAATGTCCTGGCCACCACACATCACATTCGTACGGTCCGAGCACTTCAATCCGGCACATGGACTTCGAGCATCTCGGGAAACGCCGTCGTCCTTGCCTGCCTTCTTGCCGTCGTCGGCGTCGCCATGGGTTTGTACCTGCTGCTGCTGCGCTGACGCTCTGCTCTGCATCAGAACCGATAGCTACCGGAATGATGGCCGGTTGTCATATAAGCCGTTGCGGGCACGGCCGTTAGGCGTTCGCGGGAAGCCACTACCGAAACGAGGAATGGATCATGGGTTTGCTGGATAACAAAATAGCACTGGTTACGGGTTCAAGCTCCGGCATCGGCCAGGGCATTGCAAAGAAGTTTGCCGAAGAGGGTGCAAAGGTCGTTATCGACTATATCGGGCACCCGGAAGGCGCCGATCAAACCCTGGACATGGTGAAGAAAGCCGGATCGGATGGGATCACAGTCCAGGCCGATGTGACAAAAACAGAGGACATTCACAAGTTGGTGGACACGGCCTACTCAAGTTTCGGAGCGCTGCACATCCTTGTCAACAACGCAGGTATGGAGAAGGAAGCGCCTTTTACCGAGGTACAAGAAGCGGACTACGACAAGGTGATGGCCGTAAATCTGAAGGGACCTTTTTTCCTGACTCAGTATTTTGTACAGAAATTGCAAAACGAAAAGAAGAATGGCCGCGTCATTAATATCAGTTCCGTGCATGAAGATATGGTGTTTCCCGGTTTTGCCACTTACTGCATCAGCAAGGGCGGCATGCGCATGTTCATGCGCGATCTGGCCGTCGAACTTGGGCCAATGAACATTACGGTGAATAACATCGCCCCGGGTGCGATTGAAACGCCAATCAACAAAAAAATGATGGCGAATAAGGGACAGATGGATGCGCTGCTCAAGAACATCCCCCTGAATCGGATGGGGACTCCCGAAGATGTAGCCAACCTGGCAGCCTTTCTCGCATCGGAGAACGCCGGCTACATCACAGGCTCGACCTATGTAATAGACGGCGGCCTGATGCGCAGTTATCACGAACAGTAAGTTCAGCGCGATCTGAACCAGCATAAACTATTGCAATCCGGACAAGATGGGACTATGTGCATGAGCAAGCGAACGATCACGAGAACACTTCTCGATAGCGGGCTTTCATTAGCCGCCGTATATGCGACGTGGGCCACCCTGCGCCGGCGGGAAGAGCGCGAGCAGAATTCGGGGCTGGCAAAAGGCAAACGGTTTCTTGTGCTTGGCAGCGGCTTTGCCGGAGCTGCCGTGGCGCAGGAACTTGGACGCCTTCTCCATGGCAGCGAGAATGGCGAAATCCTGCTGATCGATGCCGATAACTACCTGCTGTTTACGCCGATGCTGACCGAGGCCGCGGGCGGCGAACTCGATCCACGCCATATCATTAGCCCGGCACGCACCATGCATAGCCGCGTGGACTTCGTGCAGGGCCGCATCACAAACATCGATCTCGAAAACAAGAGCATCGACATCGAGACCGGCTCGGACAATCTGCAGCCCGCGAAGCTGACGTTTGCAGGCGACCACCTCGTGATCGCGCTCGGATCCGTCACAAGCTACCACAACCTACCGGGGGTGGAGGAGCATTCCATCCCCATGAAAAAGCTCGAGGACGCCAGCGCCGCGTTCGATCGCGTCTCCGCATGCCTGGAGCGGGCCGCGGTTGAAAGCGATCCTGCCAAACGGAAGGAGCTTTTGACGTTTGTCGTCGGCGGCGGCGGTTACACCGGCGTTGAAACGATGGCCGCGCTGAACGACCTTGTCCGGACGAGTGTGGAATCGCTTCCGAAGATTCGTCCCGAGGAGGTCCGGACGCTGATCATTCATCCCGGCGACCGCCTGCTGCCTGAAATCTCCGCGCACTTGGCTGAGTACGCGACGCGGAAACTAAAGGAAAGAGGCGTAGAAATCCGGCTTAAGGCAGAAATTTCCGGAGCAGGCGAAGGTTATGTCGAGGTGAAGGGCGGAGAACGAATTCCCACACGCACGCTCATCTGGGCCGCCGGCGTCACGCCGAATCCCCTGATCGAAAAGCTATCCGTACCCAAAGGTAAACATCATGGGCTCACCGTCGATGCTTGCTGCCAGGTGCCGGGGCACCCGGGCGTGTGGGCGCTAGGCGACTGTGCCGAGATTCCGCAGCCGGACGGCAAAGGCACCTACGCCCCAACAGCGCAGAACGCCACCCGCGAAGGCAAACTGGTGGCGCAAAACATCGTACGCAGCCTGCACGGGGAGCCGACGCAGGTTTTCCGGTATACGCCGATCGGCGAACTGGCGCTGGTTGGCCGGCATACCGGGGTAGCCAGCGTCTATGGCCATAACTTCTCCGGACTGATCGCATGGGCCATGTGGCGCGCAGTCTACCTGGCAAAAATGCCCAGTGTTGGGCAGCAGGGGAGAATCCTGAGTGACTGGATTCTCGACATTGTCTTTGGCAGAGAGCCCGTTCCGCTTTCGAGTGCAAAGGGGAACACTCCATAACCGCGCTTGCCGTCCTCATGCAGGGTGCGATCGATATGGAACAGAAACCCTGCACGTCGCGAAGGAAGTATTGACATCCCGAGCGCAAATGCATCCAAAGTAGGAGAGTGGGAGCGATAGCTCCCCCGATGGATGCGTTCCACCGAGGAAGTTTGGGCTACTGCTTTCGCATCAGTCGAATGACAACGGCAACGGCTGTGAGAACACGCCAATCAAGCGTAATTCTCACAACCAGATGCACCCCAGGACGTTTCTGCGTCCATCGGTCAACCTCCAGCATTGAACCGGCTTACCTGCCTGCTAGCGGATATGCCGGTTAGACCGATCTTTTGCCCATCCTGTGTACCGCCTCGTACTCTGCTGAAGGCTGCTCAAATCTAAATTGCCTTGTACTCGCCAGCCGAAACTATCCAGCTTTGATTCCCTGCCCGTTGAGCACCAAGGTAAGCCGCAGTACCTCGGCTACGCTCCAAGCCTGGGCGATGCAACCGCGCGGCGTATACGGCGCGTCCGCGTCGAACACTTCGCTGATCGTGCCGATGCCGGCCTCGCTCAAATGCCGGTCAAAACCCTGCAAAAAGCCCGATGCCTCTTCCAGTTGCCCCGGATGCGTCTTGAGCCACGCATCCACAAACGGCCCGATGAGCCATGCCCAGACCGTGCCCTGGTGATACGCGGCATCGCGGGTGCGCAGGTCGCCGAAGTAGCGCGGTTTGTAATCGGGGCTGCCGGGTGCGAGCGAGCGCATACCCACCGGGGTGAACAGCTCCGCGCGCACTTTGTCGAGCACCGGCCGCCAGTGCTCCTCGGCCAGAATGGGGTGATCGAGGGCAATGGCAAGCACCTGATTGGGACGGCACGCATGGTCCTTATCATCGACCACGGTAGCCCCCGGCTCGGCGTCTATCACGTCGTATAAGTATCCCCCCTCGGCGTACCAGAACTTCTCGGCGAAGCTCCGGCGCGCACGCTCCGCATGCTCGCGGTAGCAGCTAGCTCGTCCGGAGTCCCCCAGCGTTTCAAGCCAGCCCGAAAGCAGGCATAGCGCGTTGTACCAGAGCGCATTGATCTCGACCGCCTTGCCCCGCCGTGGCGTCACCACCCAGTCGCCGACCTTGGCATCCATCCAGGTGAGCTGGTATCCGGGCGCGCCTTGCGACAGCAGCCCGTCCGCCGGGTCCACGTGGATGCCGAAGTCGGTGCCGCGCAAGTGCCAGTCCGCCACATCCGCCATTTTGGGCGCGATGAATTCCAGGATTTCCCTCTCCCCCGTAACCTCCACGTAGCGCCCGATCGCATGGAAGAACCACAGCGTCGCATCGGCTGTGTGATACAAGCCGGAGGTATTGCCCTCCGGAAACATGTTAGGCAGCAAACCGTTGCGAAGGTACTCGGCAAACGAGCGAAGAATGAACTCTCCCTCGCGATGGCGGCCGGTCGAGAGCGTCAGGCCTTCGAGCGAGATCATGGTGTCGCGGCCCCAGTCGGTAAACCAGTGATAGCCCGCGATCACGGTACGAATCTCATCGCCGACGGCCTGGGCCCGCACTGTATCGGCCGTGCGACCCACCGGCACGATGAGGAACTGATCGGCGGCCAGCACCAGTTCGCCCGCGATACCCGTGCGGGCCGCCTCCGGCGCAATTTGCAACAGTCGTTGCCGCCGCTGATTTTCCGTGGCGAACGCCTGGTCTACCTCCAGCGCCGCAACCCGCTCCCAGCTTTCGGTCGAAGCAACCAGCGACACGCTTTCGCCCACACTGAGGCTGGCCGAAAAGGTTCCCGGCGTGGCGAGGCTACCTTCGGAGTCGTAGCCGCGCTCCCCCTCGACGCGATAGGCCAGATCCGGAATCTCGTCACTTGACAGGTGAAATGTCGTGCCGCGGCCCGAGTAGGCGAGCAGCAAGGGCGGAATGTCCGGCGCGCAGACGATCTCGTAGCCGTGCACGGTGGCGGTCAGCCGGTACGCTGCGATGTCGGGCCCGGCAAGCGCGCCCTCATGCGGGCGTATGTCGATCGATGGACGAAGTTCAAGGCAGGCGTCGCCCTCGCCGTGCAGCAGCGTATAGCGGATGTAGGTCGTGTTCTGCCGATGCACCATGCAGACGCGCTTTTCCAGCTCGAATCCCGTGCAGCGATAGGTCCAGACCGGCAGGCCGTTCTCCAGGCGAAACTCGACCAGCGTAGGGCTGACCAGGTTCTGCCGGGTCGCTTCGGTCAGATCCTCGGCCACCAGCGTTTGGCGCTCACCCCCGATGGTAAGGGTTTCTTCGAGCTGGTTCAGCATCATGGTGCGGCCATGTGGCGCGGGCAGTGCCGCGATGAGCCAGCCGTGGAAGCGGCGCGAGTTGATGCCGGCAAGTGTTCCGGAAGCATAACCGCCGATCCCGTTGGTGACGATCCACTCCCCCTCAAGGGCGCGCTCCCGCCGGGCTTCATTTCCGATGGAAGGTTCTAAGGAGATGGAACGCTTGAGGGGGGGGATGCGCGAGCCGGTCGTCGTCAATGAGTCTGCCTTTTTAAGAGTTTGTCAGTTTGTCATCGGATGCATGCGGGGAGTTTCCGCGCTAGCGAGCACCCGCATGACCTGTTGGCTCCATGGGAGTGAGCAGAACCGTCGACGCTCCCGGAATACGCCAGCCAGTCTCCGTAACCGGACAAACCACACCCCCGCCGCCGTAGCGGTGATGGTCGCTGCTCCAGGCCAGACCCCAGCTACTGCCTGAGGAAGGCGCCAGCAGCGGTTCAGGCGCGTGCGGCAGCTCCAGATCGCGGCCGAAGTTGACCACCAGCAGGCGATCGTCGCCATTTTCGGCAAAAAATCGGAGCACGAAGCAGTCCTCGGAGAGAACAGCTCCGTCGAGCACGGCATCCCGCTGCCGGCACAGGACCGGGTCGGTGCGGCGAAGGCGCAGCAGATCCTCATGCAGCGCCAGGATTTGAGGGTTTGCCTTATTAGAATCGCCGGGATCGAGCTTGCAGCGCCGGAACGTGTCCTCCGCCGCCGAATCGGGCAGCACCCGCTGGGCGTCTTCGCTCGCGAGACTCGGAAACTGCTCGAGGAACTCCCGCCTGCCTGTACGGACTGCCTGCGCCAGTTGAGGATTGTGATCGCAGAAGTAGAGAAACTGGGTCAGCGCGCCGTATTCCTGCCCCTGGAAAAACATTGGCGTGCCGGGGGTAAGCAGCCAGTAGGCCGTCATGGCGCGGTACACGCCGGGGTGGCTGCGGGCGCGCACCCGCGCACCGGTGTCGGTGTTGGCCACCTGGTCGTGGTTTTCGATAAACGTGATGAAATGCTGCGGCGCGATGCCGCGCGAAGAGCTGCCGCGCGCATGTCCCTTCTGCCAGCCGTAAGGCTGGCCCTGGTACAGGAAACCGCGCTTCGCGGCGGAAACAAACTCCTGCGCGCGCCCCAGATAGTCGGAGTAGTAGGCCTCGCGCTTGTGGGTGAGCCGCACCATCATGGAGTGGTGCAGGTCGTCGTTCCACATGCCGTCGAGCCCGTAGCCGCCCGCCTTGATCGGTCTGATCAAAGTTGTGTCCTGCGGCTCGTTTTCGGCGACGATGATGACATCGCGTGCACCGGCAGCCGCGCGCACCGCCTCGCCGATCTCCTCAAGAATGTGCGGGCCTAGCCGGCCATTGTCCTTGATCGACTGCGTGGCATCCAGGCGCAATCCGTCGAAGTGAAACTCGCGAACCCAGTACGCGGCGTTCTCCCGGAAGAACTCGCGGGCGCCCTCGCAATTCTCTCCATCGAAGTTGATCGAGTCGCCCCACTCCGTCGCTTCTTTTGCGAAGTAGTCGGGGCTGAAGGACTTCAGGTAATTGCCATCGGGGCCAAGGTGGTTGTAAACCACGTCTTGGATCACCCCGAGGCCCGCGCGGTGGGCCGCGTCGATGAAGTGGCGCAGGTCGTCGGGAGTGCCGTAGCTGTTGTGCGGCGCGAACAGGTCCACGCCGTCGTACCCCCAACCCCAGCGCCCGGCAAACTGTGCCACCGGCATCAGTTCCAGCACGGTGATGCCGAGCGCGGCGAGACGCCCCAGCTCGCGTTCCGCCGCGGTGTAGGTGCCCTCGGCTGTGAACGTGCCGATGTGGAGCTCGTAGAGCACCTGGCCTTCCAGGCGGCAACCGCCCCAGGCGGCCTCCTCGGCGCTCCACCGATATGTTCCGGGATCGACGATTTGCGATGGCCCGTGCGGACCCTCCGGCTGAAAGCGCGAAGCCGGGTCCGGGTAGCTGTCGCAATTGTCGATCTGCAGCCTGTAACGGTCGCCGGGCCGGGCATTCCGCGCAAAGCACGACCAGTAGCCGTCGCCCTCCCGCTCCATGGGAACAGGCGCGCTTCCATTTTCCAGCAGCACGGCCACGCCCCTGTGTCCAGGCGCCCAGACCCGGAAATGCGTACCTCCGGGAGCAGCCTGGGCACCGATCGGGCAAGTGCGTTCAAAGGATTGGGACATCGGTCTCGGTTCCGTTTGCAGCGATTCATGGAGCGCCGGCGACAGGCTCATGCTCGAATTTTGCAATGGGTAGTTCTCACTTCTTCAAGGGGTTTCGCTGGCCTGGATGACTCTCACGGCCAGTTCCAGTCTGACCAGTGTAAAAGATAGCCGCCATTTTGCCCGAGTCGTCTCAGTGTTTTTCTCCCTGCACTGCAACTGCTGTGCCAGAACGGGAATCCGGAGCAAGTTCCCGCCTATGGTAATCGTTCATCCACACCGCAGACCAATAATCCAGACCTAAGTCCAGGCCCAGGCGAATTTTCGATTACCACACTAGTGGCTGAGGGCGGCAGCCTCGTAGCGTTTGAAAATCAACGACGCATTCGTACCACCGAAGCCGAACGAGTTCGTCATGGCGTACTCGATTGTCGCCGGCAGGGCCTTGTCGCGCACCAGATGAAAACAGCATTCCGGCTCCACATCCTGCAGGTTGGTCATGGGCGGCGCCATCTGATCGCGTAAGGCAAGTACTACAATGCCGGCCTCCAGGCTGCCGGCCCCGCCCAGCAGGTGCCCGGTCATGGACTTGGTCGAGCTCACCAGCAGCTTTCGCGCATGCTCGCCAAAAACGCGGCAGATCGCCCGAGCCTCCGCCAGGTCTCCAAGCGGCGTGGAAGTAGCGTGCGCGTTCAGGTACCCCACCTCCCGCGGCTCAATCCCGGCGTCGGCCAGGGCAAGCTCCATGACGCGGCGAACGCCCCGCCCATCCTCCGGCGGCGCATTGGTGTGGAACGCATCGGAGTTGGCGGCGTAGCCCACAAGCTCCGCCAAAATGTTCGCACCGCGGCGTTCGGCATGCCCCAGCTCTTCAAGGACCAGAATGCCCGCGCCCTCGCCCGCGACAAATCCATCCCGGCCTCGATCCCAGGGTCTAGATGCCGTCGCCGGATCGTCATTGCGCGTCGAAAGCGCGCGCATTGCCGCGAAGCCCGCGATCGAGAGCGGCGTCACAGCCGCTTCCGCCCCGCCGCAAATCATCACATCGGCATCGCCCCGCGCCAGAATACGAAACGACTCCCCAATCCCGTGGGCGCCTGTGGTGCACGCGGTGGCGACGGTAAGATTGGGGCCGGCCGCGCCGTAGCGGATCGAAATCTGCCCGGCGGCGAGATTGGCGATGCTGGCGGTGATGAAAAACGGCGAAACCCGGTCCGGCCCGCTGCCGGTCAGCTTTACGTGTTCGCGCTCAATCACCTCAAAGCCGCCGATGCCACTGCCGACATACACGCCAACGCGGTCCGGGTCCTCAGCCGACATATCGATCCCGCTCCCTTCCATTGCGCCCTGCGCCGCGGCCATGGCGAACTGGATAAAGCGACCCATCTTCTTGATGTCTTTCCGTTCGATAAACTGCCCCGGGTCAAAGTCCTTGACCTCCCCGGCAACCTTGCAGGTAAACTCGCTCGCGTCAAACAGCGTGATCGGTGCAATGCCACCCTCGCCGGCCAGCAGCGCGGCCCAGGTCTTCTCCGTGCCGGTCCCCAAAGGGCTGACCAGGCCGACGCCGGTCACCACAACACGGCGCTCTCCATTGTGACGCCCCTGGCTCCTGAGATCCTGCTTGCTGAGATCATGCGCGCTCATACCGCTTCCCTTTCCCCACCCACGGCTGCTTTCCGGCCCCTGGTCACCGGGCGTGCCGGGCGGATTTCCAGGTGCGTGTGATCGAACGAATGCCTATCGCGCTTGTGAGTGGGCATGCCACACCAGAATACTGCTTGCGCACATTCCCCCGGCTTGTCGGGTGAACTGACAGTCTGGGTGGAGAGTCTGGGCGCGGGGACTTGAGAAACCCTGTTGGAACTTCATGCTTATTTAAGCTGGAGCGCCTACACTAGCCGGAATGCGCAGACAGATACTTTTTCAGGGCGCAGGGCTTTCCCCGCTAGTGCCATTCCCGGCGGCGGCGCTCGCCGTGTTGGTCGCGATCACCGCGGCGATGCCCCTGTACGCGCAGGTGGTTGGGGTCCAAGCCACGAACCCAGCCACGAATCCGACGGCAGCAGGGCAGGCGCCTGTGTCTATCGCCCCTGTGTCTATCGCCCCTGTGTCTATCACTTTGGTGGAGGCAATTCGCCGTGCCGAGATCAATGAGCCCACCTTCGCCGCGGTACGGGCGCAGGCGCAGATAGTCTCGCTGGACCGCGGCATCGCGCGCGCGGCGCTGCTGCCGAATGTGCTCTACCATAACCAGTTCATCTACACGCAGCCGAACGGCCTGCGCGACACTACGACCGGCCAGCAAAATTTCGTTTTTATCGCCAATGACGGGGTACACGAGTATTTCAGCCAGGCTTCGGTTACGGAAACCCTTGGCCTGGTGCAGGCCGGGGCGGTGCGCGTGGCCAATGCCGCCTCCGCTCGCGCCAACGCGGAGCTTGAGGTGGCGCGCCGAGGCCTGGTCGCGGCCACCTCGGGCCTCTTCTACGGAGTGCAGGCAAGTGAACGCCGGCTCGTGGTGCTGAAGGCGGCGAATGACGAAGCCGCCAGTTTCGTCGCGTTGACCGAGAAGCGCGAAGCGGCACGGGAAGCCGCGCATGCCGACGTACTCAAGGCAGAACTGACGCTTGAGCAGCGCAGCCGCGACCTGGCCGATGCGACGCTGGTCCGCGATCGAGCACGCCTGGAACTAGCCGTGCTCCTCTTCGCCGACCCCATGACGCCGTACACGGTAGACCTGCCGACGCAGCCGCCTCCGCTGCCGGCCATGGCCGATGTGCAGGCAGCGGCAAGGCAGCGCAATCCGGATTTGGCGAGCGCGCTGGCCGCCCTGCGGCAAAGCGACGCCGAGGTGGTGGTCGCCAAGGCCGCCTACCTGCCGGCCCTGGTATTGAACTTTGCTTACGGCATCGACGCGAACCAGTTCGCCAAGCATGGCCGAACGATAGATATCGGCACGGCCTTGCCTCCGCAGACCCCTCGCAACCTGGGCTACTCGATTGCCGGCACGCTCGATATTCCGGTATGGGACTGGTTTGCGACAGAACACCGAGTGAAACAGACCGAGGTGCGGCGCGATGCAGTGCGCGTCGCGCTGACAGCCGCGCAGAAGCGGCTGGTCGTCAATCTCCAGGACAATTACGCCGAAGCGCAAACAGCCGAGCACGCGCTCGCCTCGCTCGGAATAACCGTGGAAACAGCACAGGAGAGCCTGCGATTGACTGAACTGCGCTACACCAGCGGCGAAGCGACCGTGCTCGAAGTAGTCGACGCGGAGACCGCGCTCTATGGCGCCCAAGCCGCGCGGGAGGATGGACAGGTGCGATACCAGCAGGCGCTGAGCAACCTCGAGATTTTGACGGGAACACTATGAGGACAGGACCCACTGTGAGCGGGCATTCGGTAGGATCCAATACCCGGGCAACGCACACCTGCGCGGGAGAAACCGCGGATGCTTCACATTCTCCGATCGATGCATGGGGCAGTATGGGGGCCTGCAAGCGAAACGCAACCAGTCACGCGGGCTGGCTGTGCGCGCCTCTGCTGCCGCTCACCTTGTTGTTCGTCACCACCGTCGGCTGTGGCAAGAAAGCCGCCGAAGACACCCCGTCTGTCCTGGTCAGTGTGCAGGTAATCCACCCCGAGCGCGGCGCCATCTCGGATCACGTACTCTCGGACGCCGTGCTCTCACCCCTGGCACAGGCCGCGCTGTCCCCGCGCATTTCCGTGCCCGTGCGCCGCTTCTACGTGCAGCGCGGCTCGCACGTGCAAGCCGGCCAACTGCTGGTAGTTCTCGAAAATCGCGACCTGCAAGCGGCTGCGCTCGACACCAAAGGCACCTACACCGCGGCCGAGGCCGGCTTTGACAGCACAAAAGGCGCGCTGGTCCCGGACGAGACCCAGCGTTCGCGCCTCGACGTAGCCCAGGCCCTGGCCACGCGCGACCTGGACGCGAGCATCGTGGCCGCCCGGCAAAAGCTCTTCGAGCAGGGCGCCATCCCGGGCCGCGACCTCGATATCTCGCGCGCCACCCTCGTCCAGGCGCAAGCCGCCTACGATGTCGCGGCAAAACACCTCCAGTCGCTCGAAGCCGTGAGCCGGCAGGCAACGCTCGACCAATCCGAGGGCGCGATGCTGAGCGCGAAAGGCAAATACCTGGGCGCCCAGGCGCAGGTGTCGTACTCGGAGATGCGCAGCCCCATCAAAGGCGTCGTGACCGATCGGCCTCTGTTCGCGGGCGAAACCGCCGCCGCCGGCGCCCCCCTCGTCACTGTCATGGACACCACCTCCATGCTGGCCAAGGTGCACCTGGCCCAGAGCGCGGCGCAGGGCGTCAAGGTAGGCGACGCGGCCACCGTTACACTGCCCGGCGTCGCGGACCCCCTGCCCGCGCGCGTCACCCTGGTAAGCCCGGCGCTGGACCCGGGCAGCACCACGCTCGAGATCTGGCTGCGTCTGGACAATCGCAACGGCATGCTGAAAGCGGGCACGCCCGTGCATACCAGCGTGACCGGGCGCACCGTCGCGAACGCCCTGCTGGTGCCCGCCATGGCCTTGCTGACCGGGCAGGACGGGGGCAAGTACGTCATGCTCATGGGTCAGGACAGCGCGGCCCACAAGCGTGCCGTCAAGGTAGGCATCACCGACGGAGACAACGCGCAGATCGTCAATGGACTGCAAGCGAGCGACACCGTCATCACCGACGGCGCCTATGGGCTCGACGACGGCACCAAAGTAAAGGTCGGCGCCCCCGAAAGCGGCGACGACGCGAAGCCCTCCCCCGGCGGCAAGGGCCCCGATAAGGGCGGCCTGTGATGCCCCAACAAACGCATACGGTCGAAGCCGACGCAGCAGTCAACCCTGCCGCGCCGCCGCCCGCGCCCGCTTCCGGGTCAGCTTCCGGGTCAGCTTCCGGGTCACCGGAGGAAACCGGCTTCTGGATCCAGCGCTTTCGCGCGCCGATTTTCTTTTTCCTTGCCGTACTGACCGTCGCGGGTATCTATCTCGCCCTGCAACTGCCCATCTCCGTCTTCCCCGACACCAACTTCCCCCGCATCGTCATCGGCATCGACAACGGCGTGATGCCGGTGGAGCAGATGGAAGTCACCGAGACCAGGCCGCTCGAAGACGCCATGAACGCGGTTCCAGGGCTCACCACCGTGCAATCGACCACCAGCCGCGGAACCGCGCAGGTCAGCCTGCTGTTCGACTGGAACGCGGACATGACGCTGACACTGCAACTGGTGGACGCGGCGCTGAGCAAAGTGCGCCAGACGCTGCCGCCGACAGCGATCGTCACCACCAACCGGCTTACCTTCGCCACGTTCCCGATCCTGGGCTACAGCCTCGATTCGAAGACCATGTCCCAGACCGCATTATGGGAACTGGCGACCTACCAATTGAAACCGCCGCTGAACCGGGTAACCGGCGTGCGTACCGTCACGGTGCAGGGCGGGGAGATTCCCGAATTTCACCTGGTCCCCAACATGGCGCGCATGCAGACCGCGGGGGTCACGATCCTGGACCTCGTCAACGCGCTCAACGATTCCAACATGGTGGACTCGCCCGGCTTGTATGAGGCCAACCACCAGCTGATCCTGGGCCTGGTCGGCGCGCAGGCCCACGATGCCGAGGCACTGGGCCAGCTGGCCGTCAAGGATACGGCCAGCGGCACCCCGGTCCGCATAAGCGATGTGGCCCGGGTAGAGCGCTCAGTCCAGCCGGTGTACACGGTCGTCACCTCGAACGGCCATCCGTCCGTGCTGCTCACCATCGCGCGCCAGCCCACCAGCAACACCGTGGCCGTGGCCAACGCAATCGACCGCAAGATCGCGGACCTCAGCAAAACCCTGCCTCCCGGCGTCACGATCACCCCCTTCTACGACCAGTCGCAGCTTGTCCGTGACAGCATCAGCAGCGTGCGCGACGCCATCCTGATCGGCCTCGCGCTGGCCTGCATCGTGCTCTTTCTCTTTCTGCGGGACACCGCGGCTTCGCTCATCGCGGGCCTGGTCATCCCGGTCACCATGTCCATCACCATCCTGTTCCTTACCTTTATCGGCGAGAGTTTCAATCTCATGACGCTCGGCGGACTGGCGGCGGCGATCGGCCTGGTCATCGATGACGCCATCGTCGTTATCGAGAACATCGTGATGCATCGCGACGCGGGCGAGGGACCGGTCGCGGCGGTGCGGCTCGCGCTCACCGAAATCACGACCCCTCTGGTTTTCTCGACCCTCACCCCGGTCGTCGTGTTTCTGCCCCTGGTCGCGGTCTCGGGGGTCACGGGCAGCTTTCTGCGCGCGCTCGCGATCACCATGACCGCCGCCCTGCTTACCTCGCTCGCGCTGGCTCTCTCCTTCACGCCCGCCCTGTCGCTGGTTTTTCTGCGCAACCGCAAAAAGGCCGCGGCCGCCAAGCACGAGACGCATGGCGGACTGATGAAGAGAGTGCTCGACACGCACGGGCGCGCGCTTGCCTGGGCGCTGCGCCGGCCCGTGCTGCTCGGGCTGATCTGCTGCCTGCTGGTCGCCGGGACCTATTTCGGCTACAACTCGCTTGGGTCCGACCTGCTGCCCGCCATGGACGAAGGCGGCTTTATCCTCGACTACATCATGCCGGCCGGCTCCTCTCTCCAGGAGACGAACCGCGTCCTCAATCACGTCGAGCAAATCCTCAAAGCGACGCCGGAGGTCAACGCCACCTCACGCCGCACCGGCCTGCAGATGGGCCTCGCCGCGGTGACAGAGGCAAACACCGGCGATATGACCGTGCAACTCAAGAGCAAGCGCTCGCGCGGCATCGACCAGATCATGGCCGACATCCGCGAGCAGATCAACAAAACCGAGCCCGCCCTCGACGTCGAGTTCACGCAGGTACTGCAGGACATGATCGGCGACCTGTCAAGCGCCCCCCAGCCCATCCAGATCAAGCTCTTCTCGCCCGATGCCGCGCTGCTGACCAGCGTGGGGCCGCGCGTTGCGGCCGCGATCGGCAAAATCCCCGGCGTTGTCGACATTCAGAATGGCGTGGACAACACCATCTCCGGCCCGGCTACCAACTTCCAGGTCGATCCCACCGTCGCCGCAAGACTCGGATTCAATCCGGCCGAAGTCGCCGAGGATGCAACCTCCATGCTCGATGGCGTGGCGGCGAGCACGCCGGTGATCGCAAGTGCGCGTCCCTATGCGGTGCGTGTGCGCCTGGGCCCGGAAAGCCGCGCCTCGCTCAACGCCATGGAAAACACGGTTTTCAATAGCTCCACGGGCAAGCTCGCCACCCTCGGCTCGCTCGCGAACATCACCGAGCTGCCGCCCCAGAACGAGATTCTGCGTGAAAACCTGCAGCGACTAGTGACGGTTACGGCGCGATTGCAAGGCTCCAATCTCGGCGGGGCAATGGTCCAGGTGCAAAAGACGGTCGAGGCCATGCATCTGCCGGCGGGTCTTCGCGTCGAGTACGGCGGAACGTACCAGGAACAACAGAAGTCGTTTGCCGACCTGCTTCGTGTGCTGCTGCTCTCGCTCGCGCTCGTCTTCGGCGTCCTGCTCGTCGAGTTCCGCGCGTTCTCCGCTCCCATCGCCGTGCTCTCCTCCTCCATTCTCTCGGTCGCGGGTGTGGTCGGCGCGCTGCTGGTCACCGGCATCGACTTCAATGTCTCCAGCTTCATGGGCCTGATCATGGTCATCGGCATCGTCGCGAAGAACGGCATTCTGCTGCTCGATGCGGATGAGCGCTTCCGCGCAACGGGCATGGATGCACGCGAGGCGATGGTCGAAGCAGCGCGGCGGCGTCTGCGGCCCATTCTGATGACGGCGACCGCCGCGATCTGCGGCATGCTGCCGCTGGCCTTCGCGCTCGGGGCAGGATCGGCGATGCTGCAGCCGCTCGCGGTCACGGTCATCGGCGGCCTGCTGATCTCGCTGGTACTCAGCCTGCTGGTAACACCGGTCGTTTACTTCCTGCTGACGCGCAACCGCCACGCCGCCCTTTAACGAAGAACAAAGTACACCCGCCACGTTAGGGCGGTGCCCAGAAGTGGCCGCCAGCCGCGCAGGCGGTTTTGCTCTTTTGTTTCTACTGACATTTCAATCCCAACGAAAAAGGCCCGCGCTCAACCAGCGCGGGCCTTTTCCTGACAGCGAATCTACCTGCCGATCTCGATCACCTCGAATGACCCCGGCACCGGCGTAGGACGCCCATGCGGGTTGCTGGCGCTGGGCGCCGGCTTCGGCCCAAACTGCGCCGTCATGGTATACACCCGGCCTGTCATTTCATCCAGGGCCATGGTGCGTGCGCCCGGCGCGGTCTTCAGTGTCTGCAGCACGGTTGGTTTTGCTCCATGCGCATCCACAATGGTCATATCGCCGCTTTCCCCATTCGGTGAAAAGGCGAGGTTATGTTTCGGGTCATAGCGATCCGCGTCGGGTCCATCGCCGATCGGCGCCGTGGCCATCACCTTGCCCGTATCGGCGCTCGTAATGGTCATCACCTTGCTATCGCACATCGAGAATAGCCGGCGGCCTTTCCGGTCCATCGCGAGACCGGACGGCGCATCGCAGCCCTCGAGCGGATAGGTAGCCACAAGCTTGTTGGTGTGCGCATCCAGCTTCACAATCTCGTTCTTGTCCTCGATGTTGTCGAAGACGAAACCTTTGCCGTCAGCAACCGGAAACTCCGGCTTGCCTGGCAGCTTGACCGTAGCCACGATCTTGTTGGTTGCCGTGCTCAGCACCGACACATCCCCGCTGCGTCCGTTGAACGCCCACACGGTTTTCGTGACCGGCTCATACGCGATGCCGTCAGGATTCGTGCCGGCCGGCACGGTCGCAATCTTCGCCAGTGAGTGGCGGTCGAACACAACGATCGCGTTGCCCTTGCCATCGCTGATGTACCCGTACTTGCCCGTCGGGTCGAGCGCGATGCCGTGTGTGCTTTGTAATCCGGTAATGGCGCCCACAGACTTGCCCGTATCCGTGTCGACAACGTTTACAGTCGAGTTATGCGCCAGGTACAGGCGATGCGTCGCCGCATCCACCTCCAGGTAATCCCAGCCGCCCTCGCCACCCACGGTCCAGTGATGAAGCACACGATACCCACCGGCTTGTGCATATGCTGCGGACGAAATAAACGGTGAACCGAGCGCCGCGCCGAGTAGCAGGGCGCCGGCTATCGACTGCGAAAACGTGCGAAAGATCATGCGGAAAGCTCCAATGGCAAGACAAGGCTAAACGGCAAGCCGCCTGCGCATATGAGTATGGCAGCAGCAGGTTAAGACTGCCTGAACATACCTTAAACCTTGCGCAGCTTCCGAGCCCTTACTGCCTACTGAAAGCGAAAGCAGAAAGAGCTTCAGCGTATGCTGAAGCTCTTTCGCTTCGAAACTGCTCGATGTAAGCGCTAGACCTGGCTCACACGTCCTCGCGTGACAAGGCGCAACAGGAAAGTGAGAATCACGGCGCCAAATACGGCAACGATGATCGAATAAATCATCCCCCCGTTGGCAGCCGCACCGAAAATATGCGACATGATAAATCCACCGATCAACGCGCCAATCAGGCCCACAACCATGTCCATAATCGCGCCATAGCCGCCGCCGCTCATGATCTTGCCCGTTAGCCAGCCTGCAATCAGGCCGACAATAATCCACCAGATAATCCCGTGTCCCATAGTGCTTCCTCTTTCAAGACCGTAATAACGACGCGCCTAGTGTGAGGTTGCAAGTAGCCGAAATGTTGCCTTTGATTGTGCACGATCAAGTAATCACCTGGTGATTACCCTCCTGCTGTTTCATAAATCACAAGTCGCTTCCGAGATGGGGAACGTTCTGGATCTCAGGCAACAGCCGGCTGCTCCACCACTAATTCGTCGAGCAGCAGCCGGATTTCGAGAATCACCTGCACCGGTTCGCGCGAAGTCAGCGGAAACCGCAGCACCCCCTGCGGCGTAAACTGCGCCCCCTGCTTGGCATTCTTCGCGACCAGTCGCATCAGGCGGCCCGGGTCGATGCCGGCCTGCGCGGCAAAACGCATGTGCACCTCATCCCGCTTGCGGTCCACCTGCGACACGCCGACGCGCTCGCACTCAGCCCGCAGCGCGGCTGCTTCGAGCAGATGCTTCACGCTCTCGGGTACCAGGCCGTAGCGATCTTCGAGCTCCACCCGCACATCGTCGACCGCCTTTTCGCTGCCCGCGGCCGCGATGCGTTTGTAGATACGCAGGCGCTGGTTCTCTTCCGGAATGTAGCTCTCATCGATTCTCAAAGAAATGCCGAGGTTGAGTTGCGTGGCAATATGCTCGGTCGCCACCTCGCCCTTGATCCGCGCCACGGCTTCCTCAAGCATCCCCGTGTACATCTCGAAGCCGACTGCCTCAATATGCCCGCTCTGCTCCCCGCCGAGCATGTTGCCTGCGCCGCGCAGTTCCAGATCGAGCGCCGCGATCTTGAAGCCCGCGCCCAGGTCGGAAAACTCCTTCAATGCCGCCAGCCGCCGCCGCGCGATGTCGGTCAGCTCCTGCTCCGGCGGAATCAGCAGGTACGCATAGGACCGCCGGTTCGACCGCCCCACCCGCCCGCGCAACTGGTACAGCTCCGACAAACCATGCCGGTCCGCGCGGTTGATGATAATCGTGTTCGCAAGCGGAATATCGATACCGTTCTCAATGATCGTCGTCGCCACCAGCACGTCGTACTCGTGATTCATGAACGCCAGAATCACCCGCTCCAGCTCCGCCTCACCCATCTGCCCGTGGCCCACAATCACCCGCGCCGCCGGTACCAGCTCGCGAATTTTCGAGGCAATCTCATAAATCGACTCCACGCGGTTGTAGACGAAAAACGTCTGGCCACCGCGCTCCAGCTCCAGCTCCACCGCGGACCGCACCAGCTTTTCATCAAATTTTGCGACCACGGTCTGGATCGCCATGCGATCCTTCGGCGGCGTCTCGATCACGCTCATATCCCGCAGCCCGATCAGCGACATATGCAGCGTGCGCGGAATCGGCGTCGCCGACATCGTCAGCACATCGATCTGCGAACGGATCTGCTTCAAACGCTCCTTGTGCTTCACCCCAAACCGCTGCTCTTCATCCACCACCAGCAGCCCGATATCCTGAAACTTCAAGTCTTTCGAAAGCACCCGATGTGTACCGATCAGAATATCGACCTTGCCCGCCTCAAGATCCTCGAGAATCTTCTTCTGCTCCTTCGGCGTACGAAACCGCGAGATCATTTCAATGTTGATCGGGAACTGCCGGAAGCGCTTTTTGAAGCTTTCGTAATGCTGAAACGCCAGCACTGTCGTCGGCGTCAGCACGGCCACCTGCTTGCCATCCTGCACCGCCTTGAAAGCCGCCCGCATCGCTACTTCCGTCTTGCCGTAACCCACGTCGCCGCACAGCAAACGGTCCATCGGCAGCTCCGACTCCATATCCGCCTTGATGTCGCGAATCGCCGAGAGCTGGTCGTCGGTCTCCGTGAAATCGAACGCATCCTCAAACTCGCGCTGAAATTCGTTATCCGGAGGAAACTGGTGACCGCGCGCCGCCTTTCTCTGCGCGTAGAGCTTCAGCAGCTCATCGGTCATGTCCTCCATCGCCTTCTTGACGCGCGCCTTGGTCTTCGCCCACCCCTGCGACCCCAGCTTGTTGAGCACCGGTGCGGGCCCACCTTCGCTTGAGCGGTATTTCTGGATCAGGTCTAAACGGGTGAGAGGAACGTACAGCCGCGCGGCATCGGCGAACTCCAGGATCATGAACTCGACATTGACCCCGTCCTGCTCGATCTCGCGCAATCCCACGTAGCGCGCAATCCCGTGCTCCACGTGCACGACGTAATCGTTGACCGTAAGGTCGCGGAAATCCGATACAAACGCGGCAGTCTTCGACCGTTTCACCGCAGGCCGCGCCGCCACATCGGCGTCGTCCGAAACATCATTCACGCCAACCACAACGATGTTCGCGTCCGTCAGCGTAACCCCGTTCGCCAGCTGCGCCCGCACCAGCACCGGCGCCATCCGCTCGCCGGGCCGCGCCGTCCGCTCGTTCGCGCCCATCTCAGAGGAAGCCTGCTCCGACCGCCACCCAATCCGGTACGCAATCTCATGCTCCCGCAGCAGATCGGCCATGCGCTCCAGCTCGCCCTGATTCGCCGACGCGATCACCACACGCTGCTGACTTTCCAGTAAAACGCGCACCTGCTCAGCAAGCGCAATCCCGTTGCCATGGAACCGCAGCGTAGGCCGCGACACGAACTCAATCTCCCCCAGCGTCGTGTCATCTTCCAGCACATCCACAATGCCAAGCTGATCGAGATCCAACCCAGGCTGATTCGAGATCAAAGTCAACACCAGCTCCGGCTCGCGATACAAATCTCCCGGCTGCATCAGCGCGCCAATCCCCGAACGCTCATGCCGCTGCTCCAGCTTCGTCCACCAGCGCTCTATCTGGTTGCGCAGCATCCCCGGCTCTTCGACAAACAGCACCGACCGCTTGAACAGGTTCAGCAGCGTCGTGTCCGCCCCGGCCACCCCGGCGAACAACTCCCACCCCGGAAACACCGCCACATTGCCGGCAGCAATCGACCGCTCCACCAACCCAGGCGCGTCTTGCCCATCGTCTTGCCCGTCGTCTTGCCCATCGTCCTGCCCATCGTCCTGCCCGTCGTCTTGCCCATCGAGGGGCGAATCCAGATGCGACCCCGACAACCGCGCATGCACCGCGGCCAGCAGCTTCTCCGTCACCGGCGTTTCGGTCAGCGGCAGCAGCACTGCTTCATCCAGCGGTGCGAGCGAGCGCTGCGTCTCCCCATCGAACCGCCGCATGGACTCAATCTCATCCCCAAAGAATTCCAGCCGCACCGGCCGCTCCGCCTCCGGCGAGTACACATCCAGAATCCCGCCGCGCCGTGTAAACTGCCCCGGCATCTCCACCAGGTCCACCGCGTCATACCCAACACTGGCCAGGTGCGTCGTCAGTGCATCGAGATCATGCTCTTCCCCGCGTCGCAGGGTGCGCGCCAGGTCCGCGTAGTAGCTGGCCCGAAACAGCTTCTGCGCCGCTGCTTCGACCGGCGCAATTACAATCGAGGCCCGCTCCGTCGCGATCTTCCACAACGCCACCGCGCGGCTCTCCTGCACCTCGGCATGCGGCGACAAATGCTCGAATGGCAGCACATCCGGCGCCGGCAGCTTCACTACCCGCTCCGGAGCCATTGCTCCCGTAAGCTCGCAAGCCGAGCGCACAGCAATGTACAACGCATCGGCAGCCTTATTATCGGCCACCAGCACCACCGCAGGCAGCTTCGCCGCACGCGCCAATAGAGGAAGGTACAGTGCGCGGGCCGTCGCGGTCAGCCCGGAGACACGCCTGCGCCCACGCCCCAGCGAAAGATGGCGCGCAGCTTGTTCAAACGAAGGGGACCGCTCCAGATCCGCCATGAGCTCGCGGACAAAGGGGAGAATCATTGCCCGTCCAGTTTAGCAGCGGGCTTTTCGGTCAGGCGCAGTATTTTCATCCTTATTTGTCGTCTTACGGTAGCGTGAAGTCTCGTCGATATCGAACTTAACTATGCCGATCCGCCCTCATGCGCTCGCGAATCATGTGATTGATGCGCGTTTGCCATCCGTCACCACCCGCCTTAAGCCATTCCAGCAGGTCGGCATCGATCCGCAGCGAGATAGCCTGCTTTCTGGGCTTGAAAACCTCATCGAATTGCTTAGCGCTCTTCCCCCACCCGCGAGGCAGCCGCGGAATGTCAGTAAAATTGATCTCCGTATCAGGCATGGCTCGCAACGCCTCCACCTCCGCCCTTTGTTCATCATTAAGCGGCTTGCGCATCTCCTCTTCAGTCATTACCACCAGCTTCATATTCCTCTCGCTCATGTCGTTCCACCTTTCGCGCCGAGATAAGTCGGATCACATCCTCATGCTCGCCATGCACCGTATGCACTACAAGCAGCAGCAGGTCACCTTCGGCCATCCCCAGCGCGTGCCAGCGTTGCTCGCCGTCGATGACGCGATCCTCACGCAACCGAACGAACGGATCGGAAAAGACCTTGGCCGCTACCCCGAAGCTCACGCGATGCTTGCGCCTGTTCTCTGCTTCCTTTCTCGGATCCACGTGAATCGCACGTATATACGTTAGCGTGTACACGTGAAAAGGGCAATTTTCATAATAAGTGAGAGAGCCAAAAGCAAGTAGCATGTGTTCGGGCACGAAGCCACTGTATCGAGCCGTCTATCGATTGCCTCATTGTTAAACTAGGCTCTTATGGCAACCGCCGCCACGCTCCCCCCAGACCTCCTCACGAAGTACGAGCCCGTTATCGGTCTTGAAGTGCACGTCCAGCTCCTTACCCGCACCAAGGCATTCTGCGGGTGCGCGAACCGGTTCGGCGCGCCGCCCAACACGCTTACGTGCCCCGTCTGCCTGGGTCTGCCCGGCGCACTTCCCGTGCTCAATGCGCGCGCGGTCGAGTTCGCAACGCTCGCCGCCATGGCCATCAACGCCCAGATCCGCGAGACCAGCATCTTCGCCCGCAAAAACTACTTCTACCCCGACCTCCCCAAGGGCTACCAGATCTCCCAATTCGACAAGCCGCTGGCCGAGCACGGCTACCTCGACATCGAAACGCCCGACCGCGGCCCCCGGCGCATCGGCATCACCCGCCTCCACATGGAAGAAGACGCCGGCAAAAGCCTTCACGACGGCCTCCACGATTCCGCCACCAGCACCTCCGTCGATCTCAACCGCTGCGGCACCCCCCTGATCGAGATTGTTAGCGAACCAGACCTCCGCTCCCCCGACGAAGCCTACGAGTACCTGACCAAACTCAAGGAAATCCTGCTCTACACCGGCGTCTCCGACTGCAACATGGAGGAAGGCTCCCTGCGCTGCGATGCCAACGTCAGCGTTCGCCCCCGCGGTCAGGCCCGGTTCGGCACCAAGGCCGAGGTCAAAAACGTCAACAGCTTCCGCTACATCCGAGCCGCGATCGCCTATGAAATTGAGCGCCAGGTTGAAACAATCGAGTCCGGCGAACGCGTCGTGCAGGAAACCCGCCTCTGGAACGCCTCGGAAGGCCGCACCTACTCCATGCGTTCGAAAGAGCAGGCACACGATTACCGCTACTTCCCTGAGCCCGACCTGCCCGCGCTCGTCGTAAGTCCCGAGAAACAGCAAGCAATCCGCGAAACCCTCCCCGAGCTCCCCGAAGCCCGTCGCGCCCGCATGATTGCCGAGTATGGCATCGCTCCCCAGGACGCCCAGACCCTCACCGCCACTCGCGCCTTCGCCGACCAGTTTGAAGCCGCCGCCAAAGCCGCCAAAAACCCGCGTCGCGTCGCTAACCTGGTCCAAAGCGAACTCACCTCCCGGCTCAAGCTCGGCAACCTCGAGCTCCACCAGTCCCCCATCTCCATGGCCGGCATTGCGAAGGCCGCCGACCTCGCCGAGGAAGGCAAGCTCTCCAGCAAACAGCTCAAGCAGCTCTTCGACCTGGCCTTTGAGAACAACGAAGACTTCCCCGCGGTCTACGAACGGGAAAAACCGCAGCAGATCTCTGATACCGGCGCGATCGAAACCATGATCGATGAGGTCATCGCCGCCAATCCCAAGCAGGTCGATCAGTACCGCGCCGGCAAAAAAACCGTCGCTGCCTTCTTCGTGGGGCAAGTCATGCGGCTCAGCAAAGGGCAAGCCAATCCCGCGCTGCTCAACGATCTGGTGACGAAGAAGCTCGATACTTGAGCCCGTTAAAACAACGGCTCACTGTGAATTTCTCGTATGCTGCCGAACAGACCCGGCTCCCTCGCCCGCTTAGCATGTAGGGACACTATGGCGGTCCTGTGTTGCTCATGGCTAGTCTTAGCACGCGACGGGTTATATGGCCTTTGCGACGAGCGAGCATGCAAGCAGACGGGATCGACCCCATTTCCGATAAGACGCCGCCTCGCAATCTCATCCTTGCGGGCTTATCGCCGTCAGCTTTTGAGAAACTGAAGCCTTATCTCAGTCGTATCAATCTGCCCCAGGCCACCGTCCTGGTCAAGCCGGGACGCGATATTCAGTGGATCTACTTCCTCGAGCACGGCATGGCTTCGATGAACAGCTTCGACCTGACGGGAACGCCCGTGGAGGTCGGTATCATCGGTCATGAGGGCATTGTCGGCGTTCAGGCGGTGCTGGGCCAGTCGCAAACGCAAAATACTATCGTGATGCAGGGCGCCGGAGAAGGTTACCGTATTCGCGCTGACCTCCTCCGGGAACATATTTTCGAAAACAGCGAGTTGCTCAAAGCTGTACATACATTCGTCTATGCCCTGCTCGAGCAAACGACGCAGTTAGTGCTTTGCAATCGCCTGCACGAACTGGAAGCGCGTCTGGCCCGCTGGCTTCTCATGTCCTCCGACTTCATGGAAACCAGGTTGATTCGCCTGACGCAGGAGTATCTCGCCGAAATGCTGGGTGTCGGTCGTCCCGCGGTCACCATCGCCGCGGGAATCCTGCAACGGAGCGGTCTCATTACGTATAGCCGGGGTAGAGTGGAGATCGTCGACCGTGAGCGGCTGGGGAAGGTCGCCTGTGAGTGCTACGGGATCATTCGGCATGCCTACGAGAAAGTGTACCCAGCCTTTTATTAATTTCGTCGCAACCCTGTTCGCCGGCATACAGCCAGGCTCCGGTCGCCTCTGTCAAAGTATCTCAGTGAGAAACCAATTCCATAGTTCCAGTCGATTTCTTTTCGCGGAAACAGGAGCCTAACAATGGCAAAGATATTGTGTATCGGTTCGGATGCAGGCCTGCTTCAAACGCGAAAATTGGTGCTTGAGCAAACCGGCGCTGAGGTACACAGCACGAAGTTCGAGGCAGGGCTCACGCTTCTTGAAGCCCAGTATTTCGATGTGGTCGTTCTATGTCACACACTCGCCGAGCGAGACACGATTCACATCTGCAAGCTGCTGGAACGTTTCTGGCCCGCAAGCCAACTGGTACTCGTTGAAGAGCTGGCGCCCACCTGGCTCCCGACATGCAACCACGATGTAACTTTTCCCTGGCGCCTCGGTCCCCTTAAGTTTGTCCAGATCATTAAAGGACTCCTGACTAATGTTATCTCCCGGCGCGGCAAGCAGGCCGCCTTTCCTCTCCCGCGTCGAGCGGCAAGGACCCGGGCACTCGCTTTAGTGAACTAGCGCTAGCCAGCTTCTACAGACAATTCTTACTGGCGTTTCAGCCCGCAGCACTTACCAGGCCATAGGTCGTATAACTTCCTCAGCTATAGCCCCAGCGCCAGCTTCCGGTGGAACACCCCAAGCATCATTCCTTTCAACTGATACTCAAGCTCAGGGTCATACCGATACCCTTCATCGCGCATAAATGCGTGCGCGCCATTTACCTCCAGCCATTGGTAGTCAGCGCCAACCTCGTCCAGCCGAGCCAGCACCTTTCGGCGCCCCTCCAGCGATACATGCGGATCTCCCCTGCCCCATATATGCAGCAGCTCGCCTTTGATCTCGCCCGAGCGTGCCAGTGAATCGTCCTGCTTGCCTTTGCCTAACGTTCCGCTGTGGATGTCGGTTGCATAGAAGCAGACCGCAGCGCGCACCTCGGGATTCATGGCCGCGCGAAACGCAAGGTGCCCACCCAGGCAGATACCCACCACGCCGAGCCGCCCGTTGCACTCGCTCATCGTGCTCATATGTTTCAGCAGCGAGCGTGCATCGTCGTCATACGAAGCAAGCTCCTTCGCGTACTTATCCACATTGCCCTTATCCGAACCCTCTTGATCGTATGCGAGCACGGTCCCGGCCGGCTCCAGCTCGTGATACACCTCCGGCACCGCCACCAGGTAGCCATGCCCAGCCAGAAACGTAGCGAACCGGCGAATCGGACCCGTCATCTGAAAGATCTCCGAGTACAAAATGATGCCCGGGTACTTTGCTCCATCCACGGCCGGATGAAAGAAATATGTACGCATAGGCCCTGTCGCGGTTTCGACATCTACCACCAGATCGTCTTTCAGAATCATCGCTACACCTTTTCCTGTCCGCGCAATGCGCGATAACCGATATCCCGCCGGTAGTACATCCCGTCGAAATAAATTCTCCCCATAGCCGCATACGCCCGCTCCAGCGCCCCCCCAAGCGTCCCGCCCAATGCCGACACCCCCAGCACGCGCCCCCCGGCCGTCCGGTACTCTCCGCCATCCAGCACCGTACCCGCATGGAACACCTCCACGCCTTCCCCAGACGCCTCGGCCAGCCCAGTCACGAGGCACCCCGTCCGGTACGCGCCCGGATAGCCGCCGGAAGCAGCGACCACGCACACCGACGCGCCAGGTCGCCAGCGGAACTCAGTATCGCTCAAACGCCCCTCCACGCACGCCTCAAAAGCTTCGTACAGGTCGCTGTCAAGCCGCATCAGAATCGCCTGCGTTTCCGGGTCGCCAAAGCGCGTGTTGTACTCCAGCACCACCGGCCCGCGCGCCGTCATCATCAGCCCCAGGAAGAGCACGCCGACAAACGGCGTTCCCTCAGCAGCCATGCCGTCGATGGTCGGCTGGGCGATATGCCGCACAATCCACTCCCCCATGCCTTCAGGCAGCAATCCGTCCGACGAACACACACCCATGCCCCCGGTATTCGGGCCCAGGTCGCCCTCGCCGATGCGCTTGTGGTCCTGCGCGGGCGCGAGCGGCGCCACGTGCCTGCCGTCGCTCATCACCAGAAAGGATAGTTCTTCGCCTTCGAGAAACTCCTCCAGCACCACACTGGTTTCCGCGCTGCCCAGCAATCGCCCGCTGAACAGCCCGATAATGGCCGCTTCCGCCTCCGCGCGCGTTCCGCAGATCAAAACGCCCTTGCCCGCATGCAGTCCATCGGCTTTCACCACGAGCGGGCCGCTGAACAGCTCCAGCGCTCCCCGCGCCTCGGCCGGGGAGCTGCACACGGCGTAGTTCGCGGTCGGAATATTATGGCGCTGCATAAAGCGTTTCGAAAACGCCTTGCTCGACTCAAGCTCCGCCGCTGCCTGCGTGGGCCCAAACACGCGCAGCCCGCGTTTCCCCAGCGCATCCACGATACCCAGCGCCAGCGGAACCTCCGGACCGACTACCGTTAGCGCAGGCTCTTCCCGCACCGCCACCTGCACCATCGCATCCAGGTCGCTCGTATCGACCGGCACACAACGGGCAATCGCCGCAATGCCGCCATTGCCCGGCGCGCAAACCACCTCGTCTACCCGGGGCGATCGCCGCAGCGCCCAGACGAGCGCATGCTCACGCCCTCCACTGCCAATCACCAGAACCTTCGCTCCACTCATGATGTTCCCAAGCCTACGCCAGCGCCTTCGGCACCGCTTCTTCCCAGCGCCCCTGCGCCTTCAGGATCAACTCCACCACCTCCCGCGCGCTCCCGTGCCCGGCCAGCCGCTTCGTCACGTAATGGCAGATCGCCTTCAGCTCCGGCGCGCCATCAGCCACGCACACCGCCAGGCCCACCCGCTCGGCAAGCGGCATATCCGGCAGGTCATCGCCCATATAGCAAACCTCCTCCGCCGTCACCCCGGCCTTCCCGAGAACCTCCTCAAACGCGGCGGTCTTCTTCGCCTGCCCCAGGTACACGTATTTCACCTTCATCTCCTGCGCCCGGCGCAGCACTGCGGGCGAGTGCCGCCCGGTGATGAAACCGGTCTCGATACCCATCGTGTGCGCGAGCGAAAGTCCTTGCCCATCCTGCGCGTTGAACACCTTCATCTCGGACACCGTGCTGGTCCCGGACTCATCGGTCGCGGCAATCAGGCATACCCCGCCATCGGTTACCGTGCCGTCCACATCCATCAGGAAAACCTTGATCTTGCGGGCGCGCGCCAGCACGTCCTCATTTGCGAGCGGTTGGGTATCAGCCATAGTTGCAATGGTAAATGCGTAAAACCGCCTACGCGGCTAGCGGCCCCTTCGTGGCGTTTTGCGTGAACTCACGGCGCTCCTGTTGGTCGCGGTACACGATGCTGATCCCGACCGACGGCAGGGCCACAAAGCATGGGTTGCAAACCCAACGCGACACGCCACGAAATGGCCGCCAGCTGCGCAGACGGTTTTAACGCACTTATACTCAAATCAAAGTGTCCGAAGCCGCCCAAACCACGCCAGCGCTCTCCAGACCCGCATCCCGCGGCAAAGGACTCCTGCTCCACCTCGGCCCCGCCTTCGTCGCCAGCATCGCCTACATCGACCCCGGCAATTTCGCCACCAACTTTGAAGCAGGCGCCCGCTTCGGCAATCAGCTCCTCTGGGTGCTGCTCTGGTCCAACGCCATGGCCATCGTCATCCAGTACCTGTCGGCCAAGCTCGGCATTGCCACCGGCCGCACCCTGCCGCAGAACTGCCGCGACCATTTCTCCCGCCGCACCGCCGTTTTCCTCTGGATCGCCGCCGAAATCTCCGCCCTCGCCACCGACCTGGCCGAGTTCCTAGGCGCCGCGCTCGGCTTCTACCTCCTGTTCGGCCCGTGGTTCCTCGCGCACGGCTGGTCGCGCACCGGCACCCTCCTGTTTGCCGCTCTGGTCGCCACCGTCTTCGTCTTCGCGCTGCTCGCGCTGGAAACCCACGGTTTCCGTAAACTGGAAATTGCTATCATCGGCTTTGTCGCCGTTATCGGCATCTGCTACGCAGCCGAGCTCGCCCTGGTGCACCCGCTTTGGTCAGGCGTCGCCCTGCACATCCTCGTACCTCATGTCGGTCGCGGTAGCATCTACGTTGCCGTCAGCATGCTCGGCGCCACCGTCATGCCCCACGTGATCTACCTCCACTCGGCGCTCGTGCAGCCCCGCATACTCGAGCAGGCGCTCCGCCCCGACCAGCCCCACCACAACTACCTGTCGCGTCTGCGCCTTCTCTTCTACGAGAAGCTCGATGTGCTGTTCGCCATGAACGGCGCCTGGCTGGTCAACTCCGCCATGGTCGTCGTCGCCGCCGCCGCTTTTACCGGCCATAGCAGCAAGGGCGGCTTCTCCATCGAGGAAGCCCACAAAACACTAGGCCCCCTGCTGGGTCCCGCCTCGGCCACCATCTTCGCTCTCGCTCTGCTCTGCTCCGGGCTCTCGTCTTCCACGGTCGGCACCATGGCGGGGCAGGTCGTACTCGAGGGCTTTCTCGACGTTCACTTCTCCATCTTCCTGCGCCGCCTGCTCACTCTCATCCCGTCGCTGGTCGTTATCGCGAGCGGACTCGACGCGCTCAAAATCCTGATCCTCTCCCAGGTCGTCCTGTCCTTCGCGCTGCCCTTCGCGCTCATCCCGCTGCTCATCCTCACCGGCCGCAAAAACGTCATGGACCGCTTCGTCAATACCCTCTGGACCCGCCGCGCCGGCTGGGCCATCACCGCCGTCATCGTAAGCTTGAACGTCATGCTGCTCTGGCAAATCGCCACTGGCCAGGGCTAAATACTGCTTACGCGGCTGGTTGCCACTCACGTGGCATTTTGCGTGAGGCTTGCATGGATGGCTTTGTGGCCCTCCCGTTGGTCGGGATCGGGTTTCACTATTTCTTCATGCTAAGGTGTCATCCTGAGCGCAGCAGGGGCGCTTGCGCCAAAGGATCTGCTTCCCTCTGCTCGAATGCGGTACCCGATTACGGGGCCCACCTCCCTCACCGCGAACCCTTACCAGATGCCTCCAGCCCGCGATGCATCGCCTTTACCAGCACTCCATCCGCCGTATCCCCGCTCAACTCCCAGATCATCATCCCGCCCATCCCATGCGCCCGCGCATACTCCGCCTTCGCCGCAACCGACACCGGATCATCAAACGTCCAGAAACTATCCCCGTCATACAGCCACGGCGCCTGCGAGTGCGGATCCCGAAACACCGTTCCCGGCCCAGGCAGTACCGCAATTTCGTGATACGGCGTATCCCCATGTTCCGCCTGCCCGCTCACGCCCAGCCCGTGCTGCGCGCCCGCGTCTGTGATTCCGGACCAGTGATACCCATAAAACGGCACCCCCATCAGCAGCTTCCCGGCCGGCACCCCCGCACCCTCATACTCCGCCACCGTCCCATCCACATTGCCACCCTCCAGCGAAACACCCGGAATCGCATACAGCGGCGCAACCGTCCCGGTCATCTTCTGCCACGGCCCGTTGTAGTCGTAGTTCATCAGCCCGATCTGGTCCACAATCCGCGCCACCAGCGGCCAGTCCACCCCGGGGTAGCGCCCCAGTCCCGGAGCCGCGGCAATCGTCAACATGGGCCGCGTATGCGTCGTTACCCCGTACGCATCCAGCTGCCGCCGAAACTCGGCCATTAACGCGTTGTAATTGGCGCCGTCATTCGGACCGCTCGGATACTCCCAGTCCACGTCGATCCCCGAAAAAAGCCGCTGAGCCGTTATATTCGGAGCCAGATTGCCGCGCAAAAACATATCGATGCAGGAAGCGACAAATGCAACACGCTTCTCCGGCTGCGCCGCGTCAGCAAACGCCGCCGCCTTGCCCTCCAGCGAGATCAGCATCCGAATCCGCGGATACAGCCGATGCAACTCCTGTAACTGATGAAACTCACCCTTCAAACTCGCCGCACCCGTCGAAGAATCAGCCGTGCCGTCCACGCTCGTCTGCGCCGTGTACACATGCTGCAAATCAGCCTGCGGGTCAGCCACCGCGCAGCGCCCATCCACAATAAACGCCTGCGAATAATTGATCTGGTCCAGCAGCGCCGCTGAGCCGCTCGTCACAAGCTGCCGCGCCGACCACGGCGGCGTCCCATACACGCCCCACTGCGGCAAATACCCCACCAGCACGGGTTTTTGCGCGAAAAGCGAAGCGGTAACCAAACAGAGAAGGAGCGAAAGAAAGCAGCGCATGTGTCTAGGATGACGCGCAGGAGGTCCACCCGGACCCGCACTATCTTTCGTAACGGTACAGCGCGACACAAACCTGTTCCAAAGCGGGAACTTCCTAGACTGGGAAAGCCAATAGAAAAGTGTCATGCGGGAACAGGATGGGCCACGCCTTGATCGATAAGGGCGCGGCCTGACCGGCGTATCCCGCGCTAACGGGCGTACGCCGGTTCCAATGCTGGAGGTGGCCTATGGACGCTGGTTCGTCCAATTGAGTACATCTGGTGGTAAGAATCGTCATTAATTGGCGATATTGATTGGCGATATTGATTGGCGATTCCTTGCTGCAGTTGTTGCCTTAGCCCGGCTACTGCGAAAGCGGTAGCCTAACCCCTCTCGGTGGGTGACAACCATCGAGGGACTACCAACTTCCACCCCCCATGTTCAATGCCCGGCAGCTGGGGAAGTCAAGCCATTTCCCATCCCGCGACACCTTTCGACATACCGCCCAAATACGAACGCGCATATCGAGGGCGCATGGGACTAAAATCATGGGCGACGATGGCCTGCTCCGCCCCTTTCCGGCTCTCCCCTAGGCGCTTCCGCCGTGGCCGCCACGATCGCGGTCGCGCTGCCTTCTAGCGCCCTCGTCCCCTTCGTCGTTTCCCCATTGCAAAAGGACATCCCCGATATGAGCACCCCCGTTTCTCGCACTGCAGGCACCAACAGCTTCGACGCACGCGCCACCTTCACCTCCGGCGGCAAACCCTACCGGATCTTCCGCCTCCAAGCGCTCCCCGCTCGCGGCGTCACCCTCCCGCGCCTACCCTGGTGCCTGCGCATCCTGCTTGAAAACCTCCTCCGCCGCGAAGACGGCGTCACCGTCACCGCCGCCGACATCCAATTCCTCGCCAACTGGGACCCTCTCGCCGAGCCCTCCCGCGAAATCGCCTTCATGCCCGCTCGCGTCCTTATGCAGGACTTCACCGGCGTCCCCGCTATCGTCGACCTCGCCGCCATGCGCGATGCCATGCAGCTTTTGGGCGGTGATCCCCAGAAAATCAACCCGCTCCAGCCCGCCGAGCTCGTCATCGACCACTCCGTCCAGGTCGACGAGTACGGGTCGCCCCAGGCCTACCAGGTCAACTCTCTGCTCGAAGTCGAGCGCAACCGCGAGCGCTACGCCTTCCTCAAGTGGGGCCAGAGCGCCTTCCGCAACTTCTCAGCCGTCCCCCCCGGCATGGGCATCTGCCACCAGGTCAACCTCGAATACTTGGCCCGCGGCGTCTTCACGACCGAAGTCAACGGAGAACTGCAAGCCTACCCCGACACCCTCGTCGGCACCGACTCCCACACCACCATGATCAACGGCCTCGGCATCCTCGGCTGGGGCGTCGGCGGTATCGAAGCCGAAGCCGCCATGCTCGGCCAGCCCGTCTCCATGCTCATCCCCCAGGTCGTCGGCTTCCGCATCACGGGCTCGCTGCGCGAGGGCGCCACCGCTACCGATCTCGTCCTCACCGTCACCGAAAAACTCCGCAAACACGGCGTCGTCGGCAAGTTCGTCGAGTTTTTCGGCCCCGGCCTGCCCGCGCTTTCGCTCGCCGACCGCGCCACCATCGCCAACATGGCCCCCGAGTACGGCGCCACCTGCGGTATCTTCCCCGTCGACGACGAAACCCTGCGCTACCTCCGACTCACCGGGCGCCCCGACGATCAGGTCGCTCTCGTCGAGGCCTATTACAAGGAGCAGGGCCTGTTTCACAAGCCGGAAACCCCCGAAGCCGAGTACTCGTCTGTTCTCGGGCTCGATCTCGGAGAGGTCAAGCCAAGCGTCGCCGGCCCAAAGCGACCGCAGGATCGCGTCGCGCTTGGCGACGTGCCCTCCAACTTCCTCCAGCAGCTCCCCTCGCTCTACGGCCCTAAAGCCGGTAAGTTCGGCGAGCGCCAGGGCCAGCGCTGGGAGGGCGAAGGCGGCCATGCTTCCGCCGACGGCGATGCCGCAAGCACCGAAGCCGCCCCCGAACCCGGCAAGTTAGTCCCATCCGAAACAGACGCAGCCACCCTGACCGCCGTACTCATGCCGACCAACGGGAGACCCACAGAGCCCGAGGCTGCAACCAAAATGCCACCCGTCACGATATGGCCGCCTTTTCGAGAAAGGCACGAAGTGCCCGCGCAGGCGGTTTTGCCCCTGACCGTCCAACAACGCTTCGGCATCGACCCCGAACGCTACCTCGACCACGGCTCCATCGTCATCGCCGCCATCACCTCCTGCACCAACACCAGCAACCCATCCGTCATGGTCGCCGCCGGCCTGCTCGCGAAAAAAGCCGTCGAGCGCGGCCTCACCATGCCCCCCTGGGTCAAAACCTCACTCGCCCCCGGCTCCCGCGTTGTCACCGACTACTACAAAAAAGCCGGCCTGCTCCCCTACCTCGACAAACTCCGCTTCCAGGTCGTCGGCTACGGCTGCACCACCTGCATCGGCAACTCGGGCCCTCTACCCTCCGATGTCTCCGACGCCATCGACGCCCACGGCTTGGTCGCCGTCTCGGTCCTCAGCGGCAATCGCAACTTCGAAGGCCGCATTAACTCCGACGTCCGCGCAAATTACCTCATGTCCCCACCGTTGGTCGTCGCCTACGCCCTTGCCGGCACCATCGGCCGTAACCTCGAAACCGAACCCCTCGGCTGCGGCCACGACGGCCACGACGTTTACCTCCGCGACATCTGGCCCACGCAAGCCGAAATCGCCGAGGTCGTCGGTGCCTCCCTCTCGAGCGACTCCTTCCTCCGCGAGTACTCGACCGTTACGGCGGGCGACGAGCACTGGCAGCGCCTGGCATTCGCCGAAGGCGACGTCTACGGCTGGGAGCCCGACTCCACCTACATCCGCCGCGCCCCCTACTTCGACGGCATGCCCGCCACCCCCGCCCCCGTCCAGGACATCCACGGCGCCCGCGTTCTGGCCGTTTTGGGCGACTCCGTCACGACCGACCACATATCTCCCGCAGGCTCCATAAAGACCAGCTCACCGGCCGGGCTCTACCTCAAGGAACACGGCGTCAAGCCGTCCGACTTCAACTCCTACGGATCGAGACGAGGCAACCACGAAGTCATGGTCCGCGGAACCTTCGCCAACGTTCGCCTCAAAAACAAACTGGCCCCCGGCACTGAAGGCGGCCTCACCCGCCTGCTCCCCGAGGGCACGGAAATGAGCATCTTCGAAGCAGCCGAGCAGTACGCCGCCCGCGAAATCCCCCTGGTCATCCTCGCCGGAAAAGAGTACGGCTCCGGCTCCTCACGCGATTGGGCCGCCAAAGGCCCAAAGCTGCTAGGCGTCCGCGCCGTCATCGCCGAGAGCTACGAGCGCATCCACCGCTCCAACCTCGTCGGCATGGGCATCCTCCCCCTCGAGTTCGGCGGCGGCGACTCCGCCGCTTCGCTCGGCCTCACCGGTGAAGAAATCTACGATTTTCCCGGCCTGAAAATGCTTCTGGAAAATAAACTCGAAGCCGGGCACACCCTCATCGTCCGCGCTACCGCCCCCGACGGCACGGAGATAAACTTCCGCGTCCGCGTCCGCATCGACACCCCGGGGGAAATTCTTTATTACCAGCACGGCGGCATCCTCCAGTACGTACTTCGCCAACTAGCCGGCGTGACCTAACTGGACGCGCGGGGAATGCAGCGCTCCTCGCGCAGTATCCTCGTTCCCGTGGCCAGAGTCATCGCCGACATGGCCGCGCCCGGGATGTCGGACGCGAGATCGCTACTTCACGGTAAAGCGCTTGCACCCGTGATGTAGTACTGTTGCGCATCCCATGCGATAGCAACCATGAAATGTGTCCCTTGCTGAACGATTCACTAAAGCTTGCATGGTCGCCATCGATGTTATATACGTCTTGGTTGTCTACATAGATTCGCAGGTGCGTAACCAGAGTACGTGGGAACCCCAGAGTAGTGACGGAGCACTGACGACCAGTTTCGGTTGCCCGCGGCTGCGTCCAAACTGTAAAAGCTGACCATGTCGTCGCGGGTGTCCGCTAACATCAGATAGGACCCTGCGGGATTTATCTTCAGGGTCGGTGATGTTCCGGGTGTCAGCGTCAGAGAACCGGCTTTGATTAAAGCGCCGCTTGCACCGTCGATCGTTTATGTGGTGAGGGCGGCTGCCGTGCCATCATCGAGGCGATATAGGCATAGGCTCCGGGGGGGGCTGGATTGAATCCAGTGCGGCGTCAAAAAGGATGCAAACCTTCCCGAGGCAGAAAGGTTGCCCGAGGATGGGTCGACGGTGAAGACGGAGATATCGTTTGTCTTCTCGTTGACGGTGTAAAGGTGCTTTTTCGTCCCATGGACGTGGAGGGGAACATCTACAAGCTGAAGGGAAACGGTTGCGGCGCATGAAAGGCAGAACAACTATGGAGAGAGCGCATGAGTACCTCCAACAACCGGCTGTGCTGCGATGTCGAGAGCTACTGGTAAGCAACAATCTACTTGTCGATCCAGGTGGAGTACGGCTGCTGCGAGTAGTTGCCGTCCAGCTGTATTTTAGTGTTCAGGCCGTCTGAATAGTTTTGTACGGGGACCTGAGCCATGACAGTTTTGTTCACCGGAATGCAGGTTGTGTTGATTGTGAAATCGTTGTAGGTCATATGGCCGAGGTCAGGAGCAGCGATCACACATTCCCAAGTGAGCACATCCGTGACCGCAGCTATACCTCGGCACAGCGTTCCGCCCCGCTGCAAGATCATCGGTCAGAACACCGTAATCATTCACATCCAACTCCGTAAGATTTCAGGCGTGGATCGCTGAGTTGAAAGCCCAATAGGGTGTACATCAGAGCAAGCCGACATAACGATTTCGTTGAAGCGCTCGAACCTTCCTCTCCCTTCCATGCTCAAGCACTTCTCCTCTATTGCTCCCACCCGCGATTACCAATACCTGAGAGTGAAATTATCGACGTAGCTGTTATAAGCGGTCTGTTTCTGGTTTCCATCCATCTGGTAATTGACGGTAATTCCGTACCAGTTCTGCGGAACTGTGAATGGCGGGTATGTCTTTTTCAGATTAACTACCTCCCCGTTTAGGACGATTGATTGGTAAATCACTTCGTTATTTGGCCCACGCTGCGCATTCACCGTAACGTGATTCCAGGAGTTCGGGTTCGGATGGCAGGCCAGTCCGGTTGATACCCAACGCTTGTTTAAGTTGTCCCAAATGTCCCAGGTATACCCACCAGCTACGCGGCATTCGGTACCCCAAGTAATTCCAACGGGGCCGATGAACCAATTAATGTCAAATTCCAGCGCCTGTACCGGTGCGTCTTCTGAGTAGAAGAAATCTGCGTCGTAGCTGAAATTGTGCAACTCTGGCAGCATCTTCTGTTCTTTGTCAGGCATTCCCTGCGAAGAAAAAGGTCCGATG
>JAABUX010000497.1_pt1 | contig 67591 bp, 48 predicted proteins | sample 5561851 | NCBI WGS metagenome assembly JAABUX01 (sample SAMN10711883, study PRJNA513361) | rock metagenome | isolation source: Antarctica rocks | place: Antarctica: Victoria Land, Richard Nunatak red sandstone | collected 2016-01-03
ATGGGGTGACCTTCCGTGAAGAAATGGCGAAGAGATTTGGAGAACGCATCGACGCCCTCCGTTGTACGAAATTTTCCACCTACATTCGAGACGCTCACCCCAGCGGCGAGCGCGGCCGGTTTCCGGCTTGACCGGGGGCAAGGCAGGGATGATACTGTGACGCGCATGGATTGCCCGCCTGGCGACTGGGAGGAGCCCAACCGATGCCGCACCACGAACGGTCAACCGACGGTCCCCTCGATGCCCCGGCCCCGCGCCGAGCCCGGCGCGATGCCGCCCGGGCCGACTCGTCCGACTCCGATCCCTCGACGGCCCCCGGTCGCCCGCGGACCGGGCCGGCCGTCGCCCCTCTCGCCTCGCGGCGGGCCCCCTGGCACGGCGACGCCGCCGTGAAATCCCCTCGCTTCGTCCGCTGAAGCCCGACGTCGCGCCCCCGGCCCCCGGCCGGCCCGGCCGTCCCCGGTCCGACAGCGAATCAGGTCGATGAGGATCGCCCGCCCCATGTTCCACTCGAACACCTACCTGCTGATCTTCGCCGTCGCCTTCATGGGCTGCGTCCTCGTCACGCCGATGGTGACCCGGATCGCGACCCGGCTCGGCGCGATCGACCGGCCCGACCAGTTCCGGCGGATCCACAAGGGGGCCACGCCGCGGATGGGCGGCCTCGGGCTGGCCTTCGGCCTGACCGTCGCCATCGCCGTGGCCGCCGCCGGCGGCTACTTCCGCGACTGGCCCGAGTATTCCCGGTGGGTCGGCACGCTCCTGCCGATCGGCCTGGCCTCGCTGATCGTCCTGGCCGTCGGCGTCGTCGACGACACTCGCGAGATGGGCCCTCGGCTCAAGCTCCTGGGCCAGGCGTCGGCCGTGCTGGTGCTCTACCTCGGCGGGGTCCGGATCGACAGCGTGACGGTCTTCCACCTGACGATCCCGATGGACAGCCCGGCCGTCGTGCTCCCGATCGGCGCCGGGGTGCCCGTGGCGGTGCCGGGCCTGCTGATCACGATGCTCTGGTTCTTGGCGTGCATGAACATCTGGAACCTCATCGACGGCATGGACGGGCTGGCCTCGGGCGTCGGCCTGCTCGTCAGCGGCACGCTCGCCCTGGTGGCGATCTGGCTGGAGAACCCCAACGTGGCCATCCTGGCCGCGGCGCTGGCGGGGGGCCTGGCCGGGTTCCTGCTCTACAACTGGCACCCGGCCTGCATCTTCCTGGGCGACAGCGGGAGCCTCCTCATCGGCCTGCTGATCGGGGTCATCGGCGTCCAGGGGTCGCTCAAGGAAGGGGCGACGATCTCGCTGCTCTTCCCGATCCTGGCGATGGGCCTGCCGATCACCGACACGGCGATGGCGATCTTCCGCCGATGGGTCCGCAACTTGCCCCTCTCCTCGGCCGACCGCCGCCACGTCCACCACCTCCTCATCGGCCTGGGCCTGGGCCCCCGCCAGGCGGCGCTGCTCCTGTATTGCTTCTCGGCCGGGCTCTGCGGCGTGGTCCTGCTGGGCGTGGTGTACAAGAACGAGTTCCTGGCGCTGGTGACGGGGCTCTCCGGCTGCCTGGCGTTCCTCCTGATCCTGACGAGCCGCCGCGACGAGTTGGCGACGCTCCGGGCCGACCTCGCCTCGCGGCTGGCCCGAGGCAAGCAGGAGCGGTTCGCCGCCAAGGTGACCTGGGAGGCGATCCAGCGGATCGAGCTGTGCGACTCCGTCGCCGGGATCTCGGAGATCATGCGCAACGCCACGGCCCGGCTCGGCTGCGAGCATCTCCAGCTCACCTGCCGCCGCGACGGCCGGCCGGTCCTCGAGGGCGAGGGGCGGGACCCGGGAGGTGAGGCCGGCCCCGCGGTCGACCTGTCGGGGCCGACGGCCACATTCCGACTGACGAGTGGGCGAGACCTGCTCCTCATCGTCTCGCTGCACCAGGCCGCGGCGTCGTCCTTGGCGGCCGACATCGCGTTCCGGTTCCTGCAACGGCTCTCGCTGGCCTCGGCGGAGCGGCTCGACCGGCTCTTCGCGACGGGCCCGGTCGGCAAGGCCGAGCCGGGCCGGACCCCGGTCGAGCCGTCGCGGATGCCGCCGGACGGGCTGGTCGCGTCGGGCCTGCTGGCGCCCCGCGTCGAGTCGGGCCCGGCATCGGCCGGCGGCGTGGCGGCCCTGGACCTCTCGCGGATGCGCCCGGCACGGCCGCCGCTGGCGTGGTTCCGCGACGTCCTGGGCCGGGCCACGGCCCCGGTGGCCCCCGGCCGCCCGCCCGGTGAGGATTGACTGGAGACGATCGATCCATGGATGGAATACAGCCTTATTCGGGGGCCGCACGCCCCGTCGTCGCCGTCCATACGCCCGCGTCGTCGCCCTCGCTCTCGGCGGTGAAGGGGCCCGCGGACTACCTCCACGCCGTCCGCCGGCGGATCTGGCTGGCCCTCGCCGTCGCCCTCCCCGTGGCGATGACCGGCACCCTCTTCGTCCTCCGGATGCCGCCGGTCTACTCGGTGACGGCCTCGGTGAAGATCGAGCCGCCGCGGGTCGACCCCAAGATCGCCGGCCTGGTCTCGCAGGGCGACGTGCCCCTGGGCGACTCCGCGGCGGACGAGAAATACGTGCCCAATGCGCTCGCCATGCTCCAGAGCAAGTCGCTCCTGGAGGCGGTCGTCCGCGACCCCGCGCTCGGCCTGCCGGCCTCGGCCTTCGACAACGACCCCGCCGCCGAGCTGATGGGCAAGATCAAGCCCCGCCAGTCGCCGCAGTCGAGCGTCTACTACCTGACCTACGAAGGCCGCGACCCCAACCTGATCTCCAGGACGCTCAACCTCGTCATCGACAAGTTCTGCAAGCGGGCCGAGGGGGAGAGCCGCGACGCCGGCGAGAAGGCCCGCGGCAAGGCCTCGGCCACCCTGGACCAGTACCTCCGCGAACTCAAGCTCCAGGAGGAGGGGCTCGCGGCCCTGATCAAGTCCAGCACGACCCTGGCCCCCGGCGGCAAGAACCTCAAGGAGGCCGCATACGACGCCTGGACGCAGCGGCTCTACTTCCAGCAGACCCAGGCGGGGCAGTTGCGGAGCCAGATCCAGCTCGAGGCCAGCCGGCCGTCGCCGTCGGCCGGCTCGTCGGCGCGGGGCCAGCGGATCGAGGGTCTGGAAGAGCGCCGCAAGGCGATCGAGATGCGGCTCAAGCGGGCCCGGCGGATCTCCCGCGACGCCTCCGACCCGGCGATCACGACGGCCCTCGTCGAGCTCAACGAGGTCGAGGACGCGATGGCCAAGCTGACGGCCGCGTCCGGCCCGGGCGACGGGATGACCCCCGAGCAGGCGCAGGAGCAGATCCTCTCCGACGCCATCGGCGAGATCGGCGTCACCCAGGGCCGGCTCGACGGCGCCCTGGCCGAGATGAGGGACGCGATGCCGGAACACCAGAAATACACGACCCTGATGGGCGACCGCGACCTCAAGGCCAAGCAGGTCGCCGCGCTCAAGGAGAAGCTCTCCGCGTTCGCCATCCTGGCCGAGAGCCAGAAGGCGCCGATCGTGGTGATCGACCAGGCGATCGAGCCGACGGACCCGATCAAGCCGAACCGGCCGGTCTTCATCGCGGGCTGCATCGTCCTCGGCCTCGGCCTGGGGCTGGCCCTGGTCTGCCTCCTGGAGCACGTCGACCACTCGGTCAAGGTGCCCGAGCACCTCACCGCCGGCCTGACCCTCCCCCTGCTGGGGGTGGTCCCGCGGATGCGGCGGAACGCCCGGAACCACCGGGGCGGCCACCTCTGGACCCCGGGGACGCCCGACTCGGTCGAGGCCGACGCCTACCGGAACCTCCGCGCCAGTTTGCTCGGGGCGACGGACCGGCACGACGGGCCGATCGTCACCCTGCTCGTCACCAGCGCCAAGGCGGGCGAGGGCAAGAGCACCACCGCGCTGAACCTGGCCGCCACCTGCGCCCGGGCCGGCGAGCGGACCCTGCTCATGGACGTCGACCTCCGCCGCCCCAGCCTCCACGAGGTCTTCCCCGGCAAGGAGCACCACGTCGGCCTCGTCGACGTCCTCCGCGGCGACCTCCCCTGGCAGCGGACGGTCCTCCAGACCGACCTGCCCAACCTCGACTTCCTGCCCACCGGCGACACCCGCGACGTGCCGATCGAGGTCCTCGGCAGCCTGGAACTCCGCCAGCTCCTGATCTCGCTCTCGGCGCACCACTACGACCGGGTGATCCTCGACGGACCGGCGGTCCTCGGCCTGGCCGACTGCCGGATGCTGGGCCGGATCGTGGACGCCGCCGTGATGGTCGTGCGGTCGGGCTCGCAGGAGCTCCGCTCGCTCCAGCGGGCCAAGGCGATGCTCGAACAGTCGCGGGTCACGATCGCCGGCCTGGTCTTCAACGGCCTCGTCGACGACCTCGACAACTGGTCGAGCTACGGCCCCAACCCCCCGGCCGAGACCTCGTTCGCCGTCGCGCACCCGCGCCCCGCCGGGGCACCCCGAGGCCTGGGCGCCCGGCCCGACGGGGCCGCGGCGCTGGTGGCGGCCGGGTCGATCGAGCCCTGACCCGGACGGGCGGGCGATCCCGACGGAGATGCATCGGTGTTGACACTGCGGATCAGACTCCTGAACGGCCTGGATCGGGCGCTCGCCGTCGCGATGATCGGCCTGCTCCTGGGGGCCTCGCTCGCCTTCGGCGGCTCGGTCTGGTGGGGGCGGCCGGCGATCGTCGGCCTGAGCTTCGCCGTCGCGATGGCCTGGCTGGCGAGGGCCGCGCTGGCCGGCCCCTGGCGGGTCCTCAAGAGCCCGCTCACCGCGATGGGGGCGATGGCCCTGGCCCTCGGCCTGGTCCAGCTCGTGCCGCTGCCGGCCGAGGTCGTCGGCCGGCTCTCGCCCCGCTCGCTCGCGGCCAACGCGACCGGCGTGATCCCCGGGCGGGCCCTGGCCGACGACCCGGCGGCCGAGATCCCGGCGGGCCTGTCCGTCCGGACCCCCCTGACGCTCGACCGGCCCGCGACGCTCCGGTGGCTGGTGGGGGCGACCGCCTGCCTGGCGATCTTCTGGGTCGCGTCGAGCTACTCCGACCGGCTCGGCCATGCCCGGGTGATCTGGGGCAGCGTGGTCGCGGCCTTCTTCGTCAATGCCGTGCTCGGGACCGTCCAGCTCGCCAACGGCTCGAACGGGCTCTACGGACACCTCACCCCCGGCTCGGGCCCGGCCTGGGCGCCGACGCTCGACGACGCCCTGGCCGCCCCCACGGCGACGCTGCTCCGCCCGGTCGGCCTGGCGGTCGCGGGCGAGCCCGGGGCGGATCGGCCCACGCTGGCCGCCGCCCGGCCGATCCGCCCCTTCCTCGTCGGCAGCCTGATGGGGGGCCCGGGCGCCTTCCTGGCGCTGGGGAGCCTGGCCCTCCCGCTGGCCCTGGGCCTGCTGCTCCAGGCGCTCTCGCCCCGGGGGAGCCGCGAAGGGCTCTTGCTCCGGCTCCGCGACTCGGGGCAGGGGAGCCAGGTGGCCCTGATGCTCGGGCTGATCGCGGCCGGGTCGGTCCTCGTCGGGATCATGGCCGGCCGGTGGGCGATCGCCCCGTTCGCCGTCGGCCTGGCCCTGGTCGGGGTCCTCGGGACCTGGTCCTCGGGCATCCGCAAGACGGGCCTGGCGATCACGACCCTGACCCTGGCCGCGATGGCGGGCGGGGTGGCGATCGGCGAATCGTCGCGCGAGCTGTCGGCGTCGACGGGCCTGCCGCGAGTCGACGGTGAGGGGGCCCGACGGACCTGGGCCGAGTCGCGGCCGATCCTCCGCGACTTCCCCGTCTTCGGCGCCGGGCTCGGGACGTTCGCGACGGTCCACCCTTATTACAAGGCCCGCGACGCCGCCCCGGGCACGGCGATGAGCAGCCTGGCCCAGTGGGCCGTGGAGTCGGGGACGGTCGGCCTCGGCCTGCTCGCGACGGCCGGGCTCTGGTGCCTGGCCCGGCTCCCCGGGTCGATCCGGCGGGTCGGCACGGCCGACCGCCCGCTCGCGTTCGGCCTGCTCGGCTCGATGGCCTGCTTCGGCCTCTTCTCGGCGATCCACTGGACCGTCGAGCTTCCCGCGATCGCCCTGGCCGCCGCCGCGATCGCCGGGACGGGCAACCGATGGCTGGCCGGCGGCACCGACCTGTTCGTGGATCGTGGCTGACAGACATCCCCACATCGCAACAACCCCACCGCGAGGCCCATCCGTGCACGCAACCCGGGCTCCTCGGACGACACCAGGCGCGACCCCGGCCGGAGACCGGCCGGCGATGCCGGACGCCACGTTCCTGCACGTCCAGGGCTCCGGCGACGCGGCGATCCGCGTGCTCGTGCTCCCGCCCGGGCCGGTCCGCGTCGGCCGGGGGCCGCTTTGCGAGGTCCGGCTCGACGGCCCCGGCCTCGGCGACGTCCAGTGCATGCTCCGCCGCCGCGGCGACGGCTGGGATTATCAGCCGGTCGGGCCCCCCGGCCAGGTCTGGATCGACGGCCAACCCGCCGACGCCCGCCGCCCCCTCGTCTTCGGCATCCCGTTCCGGGTCGGCGACCACTGGCTGACCCTCCGGACGCCCGAGAACGCCACCAACGACTGGGGCTCGTTCGAAACGCCGATCCCGATCGGCCCGCGCGAGCCCGAGGCCGGTGACGTCCCCAAGCCCGCACCCCCGGCCGAGCAGGTCGAGCGGCCCCAGTCCGCCCCGACCGTCGCCGACCCGGACGACCGGGCCCGCCGCTGGCAGTCCCGCCTGGAGGCCCGTGAGCGCTGGCTCAAGGATCGCCAGGAGGAGCGGCAATGGGAAGCCCGCTGGAAGGCGGCCGGCGAGACGATCCGCGCCCGGGCCGCCCAGCCCGCGGCGACCCCCCGGACCCCGCCCACGCCCCCGGCGTCGACGCCCCGGACGGCCCCCCCCACGACGCCGCCGAGGCCGGCGGAAGCCCGGAGCGTCGACGCCCGGCCCGCCCAGCCGGTCCGCCGGGTCGCCGATCCCGAACGCCGGCCGTTCCCGGCGCGGGTCCCGATCGGCCCGCGGCCCCCGGTCGCCGCCGGCACCCCGGCCGCGCGGATCTTCCCGCCCGCCGCGCCGGCCCGCCCCCGGATCGCCCTCCCCGCGCCCCCGCCGATCGAGCCGACGCCCGCCCCGGCCCCGACGGTGGACGAGGCCCGGATCGAGCCGCCGGCCGAGGCCGAGGTCGAGGCGATCGCGGCGGTCGAGCCCGAGGCCTTCGTCGAGGTGCCTGCGGTCGAAGTCATGGTCGAGGAGCCGACTCCCGCCGGGCCCGCGATCGTCGAGGATGACGCGGCGTCGATCCTCGAAGCGGACTGGGAGGAGCTTCCCCGGTTCGTGACCGACACCGTCGACTCGTCGCCCCCGATGGTCCGGGTCGAGCCGACGACCTGGACCGAGGCCCCGCCCGAGCCGCCGGCCCGGCCGATCGAGTCGCGCGTCGCCGAGCCGACCCCCGCGCGGGTCGCGGCCGAGCCCGTCGCCGAGCCGGCCCCCCGCGACGTCTCGGCGGCGGTCGCCCGACCGGCCTCGGACTGGCCGAGCGCCCGGTCGATCTTCGCCGCCCAGGGGATGCGAACCGACCCCTTGCTCGATCCGGCCGCGACGCCGGGCCCTTCCCCGTCGCCTCGTCGCCGGCCCAGGGCGACGCCCGAGCCGACCGACGCGCGGGCCCCGGGGCACTGGACGATCCCGCTCTGGCTGGGCTGGCTCCCGACGGCCGCGCTGGTCGTCGGCCTGGGCCTCGCCGGCTCGGCGCTCGCCGCGTTCTGGGTGGCCGACTCGACCGCCGCGGGCACCGCGATCCGGCTGGCCCTCCGGGACGAGAAGGCCCCGGGCCCGGCGATCGACCTCGCCTCGATCCCGCGCGGGGGCTGGTGGCGGACCACCGCGCCCCACCTGGCGGCCTGGGCCGTGGCGGTCGCCCGCTCCGGCGACGGCGAGGACCACTCCGCCGAGGTCCGAAGCCTGATCGAGGACGCGGAGGACGCCTCGCGGCTCGGCGCCCAATCGCGCTTCGTCGTCGACATCCCGGCCCGGCCCGAGGACGCCGCGACGGTCGGGCTGGCCGAGCTGGGGCGGACCCGCGACGTGGTCCGGCTGGTCGCGATCGGGCGCCGGCTCCGCCGGGCGGGCAAGGTCGACTCGGCCCTCCGGGCCTATCGCTCGGCCTTCGCGATCGCCTCGGCCGCCGAGGCGTCCGACCTCGACCCCCCGGCGTTCGAGGACGACCCCCACGTCCGCCGCTACGACCTGGCCCACGAGGCGATCCTCGGCGGGATCGCCCGCGACATGGCCGCCGCCGGGTCCTGGACCCCCGACCAGTGGGCCGAGGCGCTGCCCGGGTTCGCGCCCGCCCACCTGGCCGCCGCCCGGGTCCTCGGCGACAAGGACCGGCCCGCCTCCGACCGGCTGCTCGACCTGGCGATCGGCCTGGCCGACGCCCCGCCGGCCGCCGGCCTCGACGGGCCCGAGCACCGCGCCGCGGTGGCCGAGGCGTTGGCCCTCCGGGGCCGATGGACCGACGCGGCCGGGCAATATCGGCTCGCGATCGACGCCGCCGGCGACGACCCGACCCGGCGGATGTGGCAACTCAACCTGGCCGAGGTCGCGGATCGCCTGGGCGACGACCCGGCGAGGGCCCGGGCGCTGGAGGCGGCCCACGCCGGCGACGCGGTCGACGCGATCGCCCGGCGGGCCAAGGCGTACCGGAAGAACCAGGTCGGACTGGGCGCGCAGGTCCGTCGCCCCTGATGGACCCGGCCCTCAACCCCCCGGCCCCGAACCGACCCCGAGGAGCGACCCGATGGCGACCGTCCCGATTTCCACCCCCCTGAAGCCCCCGCCGGCCCGCCCGGTGCAGCCGCTCGTCGCCATCCTGAAGGGGGCCTGGGGCGACCCCCGCCAGCGGGCGGCGGCCGTCGGGGGGATCGGGGCGCTGGGCCTCCTGGGCGTCCTGTTCTGGCAGAACCTCCGCCATTTCGTCATGGTCTGGTCGTCCGACGAGAACTACAGCCACGGCTTCCTCGTGCCGCTGATCAGCCTGTATTTCGCCAACGAGGCGGCCCGGCGGGGCCCGATCGCCGTCCGCTCGGGCGTGACCCTGGGCTCCGCGCTGATCGGCCTGGCCCTGGCGATCAAGCTCGCCACGATCGTCGTCCCGTTCCCCGCGGCGAGCGACTACGGCTTCCTCCTCGCCCTGGCCGGGACGTGCTCGATCCTGGCCGGGTCCGGGGCCCTGAAGCGGTTCTGGTTCGCGTTCTTCTTCCTGAGCTTCATGGTCCCCCTGCCGGTGGCGGTCTACTCGCTGGCCGCCAACCCGCTCCAGCTCATGGTCAGCCAGGTCGCCACGGCGATGCTCAACACCCTGGGCATCCCCGCTCTCTGCGAGGGGAACATGATCACCCTTCCGGGCGACAACCAGCTCTTCGTGGCCGAGGCGTGCAGCGGGATGCGGCAACTGACCGGCTTCCTGGCGCTGACGACCGCCTGGGCCTACCTCTCGGACCGGCCGGTCTGGAACCGCGTGCTCCTGATCGGCTCGTCGATCCCGATCGCGATGACCGCCAACGTCGTCCGCGTGGCGATCACCGGCGTCGTCACCCACTGCCTCGACCCGAAGTACGCCTCGGGGGCGTTCCACACCGCCGAGGGGCTGGCGATGATGGGGCTGGGCCTCCTGATGCTCTCGACCTTCAGCTGGACGCTCGACCAGGCGGTCGCCCTCGGCCGGCCGGCGCCCGCCGTCCCGCCCGCCGCCGGATGCTGAGCACCCGGACCCGATATCTCTTGCCACCGGCGCACCCCCACCACAAGGGGGGAGGCAGCAATTCCGGTCCCCTCCCCATTACGCGGACCCGAGCGAAGGAACGCCGAAGATGAATGCGATCGGTCGCGCGACGTTGTGCCTCGGCCTGCTCTCGGCCGGGGTCGGGGCCCAGGCGGGCCTGGAGAGACTCAGCAAGATCGAGCGTCCGCCGCTCCGCCGGCCGCTGGCCTCGCTCTCCCCCGGGCTCGGCGGCTGGTCCGGGCGGGACCTGGAGGTCGCCCCCAAGATCCTCGCGGAGTCGCAGGCGACCGAGTACCTGAGCCGGGCGTACGTCAACCCGAGGTATCCCGGGATCGTGCTCTCGCTCTGGGTCAACTACTCGATCCAGGGGGACAACATGCGGCACTCGCCCGAGATCTGCCTGCCCTCGCACGGCGGGGCCAAGGTCGAGTCGCAGACGAAGGTCATGCCGATCGCCGGGCCCGGCGGGTCCGTGGTCCCGGTCAGCCGGCTCGGTTACCAGCAAGGTGAACTGGTCCAGGGGGTCGGGTTCTGGTACTACATCTTCGGGGAGGGGAGGATCGAGCGCTGGGTCCGGGGCCTCCCGGTGACGAGCCGGAGCAGCCACGGCCGGACGACCCGGGGCTCGGGCTTGACGGTGGAGGTCTTCTGGGCGGCCGAGGCCGACCCCGAATCGGCCGCCTTCCGCGACTTCGCGGCGGCCCTGCTCGCCGGGCTCGACCCGATCCTGCCCCTCGACCGCGCCGGGTATCACGTCCCCTGAGCCGACCGGGCCCGAGGAGGCGAGGAGGCCGGCCGGTCGATTTCGAGGGCGACCGGGCGGTCGTGGGTCGTTATCATGAGGGGGCCTCGGGGGCCTCCCGCCCGGGGAGCCGGGCCCTCCGTCGGCTCGAGGATGAGGGCCTTCTCAATGAAGCGTGCGCTGATCACGGGGATCACGGGCCAGGACGGTTCCTATCTCGCCGAGTTCCTGCTCGCCAAGCCCGACTACGAGGTCCACGGCCTCGTCCGCCGCTCCAGCACGCTGAACCGGCAGCGGATCGACCACATCTTCCGCTCGCGGGCCGGCGTCGCCGAGCGGTTCCAGCTCCACTACGCCGACCTCGCCGACGCGTCGAGCCTCTCGCAGGTGATGGAGCAGGTCCGGCCCGACGAGGTCTACAACCTCGGCGCCCAGAGCCACGTCCGGGTCTCGTTCGACCAGCCGCTCTACACCGCCGACGTGGTGGGCCTGGGCACGCTCCGCATCCTCGAGGCCGCCCGCCAGCTCAACCGGAGCCAGCAGGTCAAGTTCTACCAGGCGTCCAGCTCGGAGATGTACGGCTCCGCCCCGCCGCCGCAGGGCCTGGACACGCCGTTCCACCCCCGCAGCCCCTACTCCTGCGCCAAGCTCTACGCCCACTGGCAGACGATCAACTACCGCGAGGCCTACGGGATGTTCGCCTGCTCGGGCATCCTCTTCAACCACGAGAGCCCGCGCCGCGGCGAGTCGTTCGTGACCCGCAAGATCACCCTGGGCGCCACCCGGATCAAGGAAGGGCTCCAGAAGAAGCTGGTGATGGGCAACCTCGACGCTAGGCGCGACTGGGGCTTCGCCGGCGACTACGTCCGGGCCATGTGGCTGATGCTCCAGCAGGACCGGCCCGACGACTTCGTGGTCGCCACCGGCGAGACCTACGCCGTCAGCGAGTTCCTCGAGATCGCCTTCTCGCACCTCGGCCTCGACTACCGCGACTTCGTCGAGTTCGACACCCGATACACCCGCCCCTCCGAGGTCGACGTCCTCCTGGGCGACCCGTCCAAGGCGTGCAAGGTCCTCGGCTGGAAGCCCGAGGTCGACTTCCAGGGCCTCGTCAAGATGATGATCGAGCACGACCTGGAACTCGCCAAACGCGAGAAGTACGCCCAGGGCTTCCAGCCCTGAGCCGACCGAACAACCCCGCACAAATGATCGAATTCGCCATCTTGTCGGGCGGATGAAATCCGCCAATGTTCGGGCCACGCCGGAGGATCGGTGGATTTCATCCACCCCGCGGGATCCAGGCCCGGGCGACGAGACGAGAGGAGTGGTCCGATGGCATCTCACCCGCAGGCCAGCAAGGTGGTCGTCATCGGCCTCGACTGCGCCGAGCCCAGCCTCGTCTTCGACCGGTTCGCCGACCGGCTGCCCAACCTGACCCGGCTCCGCGACCGCGGCGTCTGGGGCAAGTTCCGGAGCTGCGACCCACCGATCACGGTGCCGGCCTGGATGTCGATGATGTCGGGCAAGGACCCCGGCACGCTCGGCTATTACGGCTTCCGCAACCGCGCCGATCGGTCGTACGAGAAGATGACCACGGCCACGAGCCTGGCCGTCAAGGAGCCGCTGCTCTGGGACCGGCTCGGCCAGGCCGGCAAGAAGGTCATCCTCCTCGGGGTCCCGCAGACCTACCCGCCCCGGCCGGTCAACGGCCTGATGGTGACCGACTTCCTTACCCCCTCGATCGCCTCGAACTACACCCATCCGCCCGAGTTGAAGGACGAGATTGCCAGGCTCGCCGACGTCCACCCCTACGAGTTCGATGTCAGCGACTTCCGGACGCCCGACAAGGGCCAGATCCGCGACGCCCTCGTCCGGATGACCGACAAGCGGTTCGCCCTGGCCCGCCATTTCCTGACCGCGAAGCCCTGGGACTTCTTCATGATGGTCGAGATGGGGACCGACCGTGTCCACCACGCCTTCTGGCAGTACATGGACCCGGCGCACCACCGCTACGAGGCCGGGAACCCCTTCGAGAGCGTGATCGCCGACTACTACGAGCACGTCGACGCCCGGATCGGCGAGCTGCTCGCCGTGCTCCCCGACGACGCCCACGTCGTCGTCGTCTCCGACCACGGCGCCCAGTGCATGGACGGCGGGATCGCCCTCAACGAGTGGCTCGTGCAGAAGGGGTACCTCGTGCTCCACGAGGCCCCCGCCGTCCCCTCGCGGCTCGAAGCCCTCAAGGTCGACTGGGCGAAGACCACCGCCTGGGGCTCGGGCGGCTACTACGGCCGGCTCTTCCTCAACGTCCGGGGCCGCGAGCCGCAAGGCCTGATCGAGCCCGAGGACTACGAGGCCGTCCGCGACAAGCTCGTCGCCGAGCTCGAAGCCCTCGGCGACCCCGACGGCCAGCCGATCGGCACCCGCGTCCTCAAGCCCGAGGACCTGTACAAGACGACCCGAGGGCCGGCCCCGCCCGACCTCTTCGTCTACTTCGGCAACCTCCGATGGCGCTCCGTCGGCACGGTGGGCACCGGGTCGCTCCACACGTTCGAGAACGACACCGGCCCCGACGACGCCAACCACGCCCAGGACGGCCTGATCATCATCGCCGGCCCCGGGGTCCCCGCGCGGGGGCCGGTCGAGGGGATGGAGATCCGCGACCTCGCCCCCACCGTCCTCCGCCTGTTCGGCCTCGAAATCCCGGCCGACCTCCAGGGCAAGCCCATCGCGCCCGCGATCGCGCCCGAGCCGACCCTGACCTGACCCGACCCGGCTCGACGGTCGCTCACCACATCCACGCCGCACACCCGGATCAAGGACGATCTCGTGACCATCGCCGCGACCTCGCGCCGCCCCCGGCCCGCCGCCGCCGCCTCCTGCCGCGACGAGGCCGGGTCGGTCCTCGTCGCCTGCCCCGACGCCCGGCCGCCCGCCTATCAGGCGGCGATCGGCCTGGCCGAGGCGGGCCTGCTCGATCGGTTCGTCACCGGCTTCTACTACGGCGGCCACGGCCCGGCCTCGGAGCTGGCCCGGCAGCTCCTCCCCTGCCAGTTCGACCGCCTCCGCCGGGCGCTCCGGAAGCGGCACGACCGCAAGATCCCGGCCGGGCGGGTCCGCTCCGCCTGGAGCTTCGACGCCGCGCTCGCGGCCGAGAACCGCCTGGCCACGATCCGCCCCGACGCCCAGCACGCCGTCGCCCGCTGGCGGACCCGGCGGTTCGACCGGCTCGTCGCCCGATCGATCGGGCGCCAACCCCCGGCCGCCGCGCTCCTGTTCAGCGACGTCGGGTCGGAGGTCGCCCTGCCCCGGTGCCGGGAACTCGGCGTCCCCTCGATCCTGAGCATGGTCCACGGCGACGTCCGCGAGGAGAAGGCGGTCCTCGACCGCGAGGCCGACCGCTCGCCCGACTTCTTCCCGATCTACCTCGGCGACGGCCGGCTCGACCTCGGAGCCCTCGACTGGCTCCATCGTCGCCGGCTCCGCGACCTCGAGCTCGCCGACCGGGTCCTCGTCCCCTCCGACCACATCGCCGACGTCCTCGCCGCCCACGGGACCCCGCGCGACCGGATCACGGTCATCCCCTACGCGGCCGACACCCGCCGCTTCGTCCCGGACCCCGGCAAGCGGCACGGCGCCCCGTGCACGTTCCTGTTCGCGGGCGGGATCACCCAGCGGAAGGGGATCAAGTACCTCCTCGAAGCCTGGCGGCGGGTCCGACGGCCCGGCTGGAAGCTGCAACTCCTGGGGGCCTTGCCGAGCGACCCGGGGCCGCTCGCCGGCTACCTCGACGAGGTCGAGCATCTCGGCCGCGTCGCCCACTCCGAGATGCCCGCCCGGATGGCGGCGGCCGATGTCTTCGCCTTCCCGTCGCTGTTCGAGGGCTCGGCCGTGGTGACCTACGAGGCCCTCGCCTGCGGCCTGCCGAGCCTCGTCACCGCCGAGGCCGGCTCGGTCGTCCGCGACGGCGTCGAGGGGCTGATCGTCCCGGCCGGCGACCCCGAGGCCCTCGCGCGGTCGATGGAGCGGCTCGGCACCGACCCGGCCCTCCGCGCCGCGATGGCCGCCGCCGCCCGACTCCGGGCCGAGTCGTTCGACTGGCCGCGCTACCACGCGGCCCTCGTCGACGTCCTGACCCGGGCGATCGAGCCCCGGGGCTGAGGCCGATCGGCTCGGGGCCGCTTCGCCCGCCGTGTCGGGTCCGTGGCCGAAACTCGAAGGAAAGGGTGGGGGAGAGCGGGTCGGCGACCCGGCCCCAGTCCGACCCGTCCGGGCCGCGATGCGGCGGCCGGCGGGCGCATGCCCTCAGGCCGATCGGGTCCCATGAACGAGCTGACGCCCACCTACGCCCTGGCCGCCCTGATCGCCGGGCTGGCCGCGATCCAGGTCGTGACCCGGAAGTTCGACCCGTTCGCGCCGATCTGGCTGTTCCTGATCGGGATCGCGCAGATCTACGTCGTCCAGGCGATCTCGTACCACGACTGGGCGCTCCGGGTCCGCGGTGCGGAGGTGGTCGGCCAGGCGAACTATCGGGCCTTCTGGGCGGTCGCCTGGACGCTCGCCGTCTACCTATTCGGCCCCGGCCGGCTCCTGGCGAGGTGCCTGCCCCGGCCGCCGAGGCGGTGGTCGGTCGCGGCGGTGAACTCGGCCTGCCCGCTCCTCTTCGCGTGGGGCCTGGGCTGCGCCTTGATGGTGGTCCGCGGGAGCGAGGCGCTGGGCGGCCTGTCGGCCGAGCAGAACCTGCTGATCTCGTTCCCGTCGGTGATGCTCGTCTCGGGAATCCTCCTGATCGTGACCGGCCGCCAGGCCGCGCGGCCGCGCCCGGCCTACACGGCGGCGGGCGTCGCGGTGGTCGTGCTTTATATGCTGCTCTGGATGCTCAACGGCAAGCGGTCGCATTCGCTCATCGCCGTGCTCACCGGCGTCTGCGCGTTCTACGTCTCCCGGCTCCGGCGGCCCCCGTGGTCGGTCCTGGCCGCGACCGCCGTCGCCGGCGGCCTGGCGGTGGGCCTGGCGATCAGTTGGCGGTATTTCTCCTCCCGCGAGGGCAAGCAGGGGTCGGTGTCCGACTTCGTCCAGTTCGTCTCGGCGTTCGACCCCACGATCGTCCTCGAGTCGCTCAACCTGGTCGACGGCGAGACCCTGGTCCGGACCTCGTACGAGACCGAGGAGGTCGGCGCCTTCTACCTGATGATGGACACCGTCCCGCTCAAGTCGGATTACGACTACGGGCAGAACTACCTGCGGATCTTCTCGACCTACATCCCGCGGATCGTCTGGCCGAGCAAGCCCCTCTTCGGCCGCGACCAGTGGGTGGCCGCCTGGATCGCCGGGTCGGAGCTGAAGCGCGACGCGACCTTCACCGGGCCGGCCATCGGCATCCTCGGCGCCTGCCAGCTCAACGGGGGGGCCTGGGCGACCTTCCTCGTCATGGGGAGCGTGGGCCTCCTGCTCCGCGCCGGCTACGAGTTCTTCCGGCTCCACGCCGGAGTCCCCTGGGTCCAGGCCTGGTGGACCCTCACCTACTACAACGCCTGGCTGATGACGGTCGGCGACGACCCGCTGGCGTGGTTCTACTACAACTACGGCTTCACGATGCTCCCCCCCCTCGCCGCCTTCTGGCTCTTCAACAAGTTCGCCCCCGGCGACGCACCCGACGGCCTCCCAGCCTGAGCCGACCGACCGCCCCGGCCAGCCTCCTTCGAAGCCCCCGAGGATCTCCCCGATGACCCAAACCCAACCGCGGACCGAGCCGGTCGCGGGTGTCGCGCGGGCCGCCAGTCCGAGCCCCGACGCCGCCCGGCCCGGGGTGGCCGGCTCCCTGATCCGCAAGGTCGACCTCTGCCGCGGCCTCTTCGCCTTCCTGGTCGTCGCCGCGCACGCCTACGACGCCTGCTGGGTCGCCCACCCCGACCAGATGGCGGCGATGCCGTGGGGCGTCCGCCACGTCCTGGGCTTCACGCTCCAGGCGGGCTTCTACTGGGTGATGGGCTTCTTCGTCATCAGCGGCTACTGCATCCAGCTCTCCGTCGGCCGCCTGATCGAGTCGGGCCGGTTCCCGCTGGGCGTGTATCTGGCGGCCCGGCTCACGCGGATCATCCCCCTGTACTACGCCGGGCTCCTCTTCGCGGTCGCGGTCGAGGCCGCGGTGGCGTCGGACCGGCCGGCGTTCTACCCCGACGGGGTCGACCGGGTCGGCTTCCTGGCCCAGTTGGTCTTCGCCCAGCGCTGGGTCCGGACCTTCGGCTCGTTCGCGCCGTCGTGGACGATCACCAATGAGATGTTCTACTACCTGTTCTTCGGGGCCCTCGCCCTCTGCGCCGCGGGTCGGAGGTCGCGGCCGGCCTGGCTGGGTATGGGACTCTGCGTCGGGATCGCCGCGGCGATGCAATGCCTGTATGCGACGGGCTCGCGGGGCTGGCTGGTCCTGAACGTCGGCCTGATGTTCGGCCTGGGGATCAACTGGTTCCTCGGGGCGCTGGTCGCGGCGCACGGCAAGGCGATGGTCGGGCATCGGTCGGCCCGGGTGGCCGCCGCGGCGTGGCCGGCGGTGTTCGCGGCGGCGTTGGGACTGCGGGGCTCGGGGCGATGCCCGGAGCAGGTGATCTTCCTCGTCCTGGGGATCGCCTTCGCGCTGATGCTCCTGCGGTTCACGGCCGTCGCCGAGGCCGAAGCCGCGTCGCCCGGCCCGAGGCCCGAGCGTGGAGGGCGGTCCTCGGCGATCGCCGAGGTCGTCGGGCTGGCGAGCTATCCGACTTACCTGTTCCACGCGCCGGTCTTGCTGCTCTGGGCCGCCGCGGCCCGCGAGTGGGGCCTGTTCGCCGACTGGCGGCTGACCTGGGCCGCGATGGTCGGCTCGGGGATCGGGCTCGGCGTCGCGCTCGGCTGGCTGGCGGAGCGGCCGATCATGGCGTGGCGCGCCGGCCTCCTGGATCGGCTCAAGCGGCGCGCCTCGTCCTCCTCCTCGACGCTGGCGATCCCGGCGGCGGCGCTCGGCGTCGCCCGTAGACCCGAAGGGGCCTGATCCGATGCTGCTCTCGGTCTGCTTCACCAACTTCGGCCCGTACCACCTGGCCAGGCTCCGGGCGCTCGCCGGCCGGCTGGCCTCGTCGGGCGACCGCCTCTTGGCCTACGAGGTCGCCGACGAGGAGGAGCGCTACCCCTGGGCGCGGGACCGGGGCGCCGGGCCGTTCGATCGGACGACCCTCTTCCCCGGCCGGTCGCTGGAGTCGATCCCGCGCGACGCCTGCGCCGCCGCCATGACCCGCGCCCTCGACCGCGACCGGCCCGACGCGCTGGGGATCGTCGGCTACGCGCGGCCCGAGTCGATGGCCGCGCTCCGCTGGGCCCGCCGCCACGGCCGGCCGACGATCCTGATGTCGGAGAGCCAGGAGATCGACCACCCGCGGACCTGGTGGAAGGAGGCGGTCAAGCGGCGGCGGGTGTCCGGATTCACCGCCGGGCTCGTCGGCGGGCCGAGGCATCGCGACTACCTCGTCAAGCTCGGGCTCCCCGCCGACCGGATCGCTTTCGGTTACAACGCCGTCGACAACGAGGCCTTCGCCCGCCGGGCCGACGCCGCCCGACTCGACCCGCGCGGTCGCATGGGGCTGCCCGCCGCGCCCTACTTCCTCGCCGTCAATCGCTTCGTGCCCGAGAAGAACCTCCCGCGCCTGGTCCGGGCCTTCGCCCGCTACCGGGCCGCCGCCCCCGAGGGCCGGCCTTGGGACCTGGTGCTCTGTGGCGGCGGTCCGGGCGAGGGGCAAGTCGACGCGACGATCGCCGCGACCGGCCTCGGCCACGCGATCCACCGGCCGGGCTTCTTGCAGGCGGACGGGCTCGGCCGATGGCTGGCGTTCGCCTCGGCGTTCGTCCATCCCAGCCTGATGGAGCCGTGGGGCCTGGTCGTCAACGAGGCCGCGGCCTGCGGCGTGCCCCTGCTCGTCTCGGATCGAGCGGGGTGCATCGAGACGCTCGTCCCCGAGCCCCCGGGCACGACCGGCCGCCGGTTCGACCCCGACGACGAGGCCGACCTCGCCGCCGCGCTCGCCTGGGTCGCCGGGCTGCCCGAGGCCGACCGGGCGGCGATGGGCCGCCGCGCCGCCGACGTCGTCGCTGACTGGGGCCCCGACCGGTTCGCCCGAGGGACGATCGAGGCGGTCGCGATCGCGATGGCAAGGGCCGATCGAGGTGGATCCCGGGCTTCGTCTTGCCGCAAGCTCGCGACCCGGGCCCGAGACGGAGCCGGAAGATGAGCGGATTGACTCGAAGTCGCCCCGTCGGCCGCGTCCCGGCCTCGACCTCGCCTCCGGCGTCGGTCGGCCGGCTGCACTGCTGCAACGGCCTCGACCCGCGCCGCGACGGCGGGATGGTCCCGAGCATCCTGGGGATGACGGGCGCCCTGGCCCGGCGGGGGGCGGCGATCACGATCGTCACCCCGACGCCGTCGCGCCTCGACGGGACCGTCGTCCCCGCCGGGGTCGACCTCCTCGGCCCCGAGTCCAACCTCGAAGGGTCGATCCGGGCGGCCGAGGTCGTCCACTTCCACGGCCTCTGGCAGGGTCACACCCGCCGAGGGGCCCGCGCCGCCCGGCGGTCGAACGTCCCCTACCTCGTCGCGGCGCACGGGATGGCCGAGCCCTGGGCCCTCCGGCACAAGGCCCTCAAGAAGAAGGTCTACACGGCGCTCGTCGAGGGGAAGAACCTCCGCCGGGCGTCGTGCCTGCACGCCCTCTCGCGGCCCGAGATCGGCCACCTCCGGGCCCTCGCGCCGCGGACCCCGATCGCGCTGGTGCCCAACGGCGTCGACCTCGGGCCGTTCGACGACCTCCCGCCCAGGTCGGCGTTGGAGGCCGAATACCCCGAGCTGGCCGGCAAGTTCGTCCTCCTGTTCTACGGCCGGCTCCACGCCAAGAAGGGGCTCGACCTCCTGGCCCGGGCGGTCGGGGCGGCCCGTCGCGACCACCCGGACGTCCACGTCCTCCTGGCCGGCAACGACGACGGCGCGCTCGCCCCGACCCTGGCCCTGGCCGAGGCCGAGGGTGTGGCCGATCGCGTCACCGTCGTCGGCCACGTCGCGGGCGAGCGGGCCCGCCGGGTCTGGGCCGCCGCCGACGCCTTCGTCCTGCCCAGCTACAGCGAGGGGTTCAGCATGGCGATCCTCGAAGCCCTCGCCTGCCGGCTCCCCGTCCTGGCCACCACGGCTTGCCACTTCCCCGAGCTGGCCACCGCCGGCGCCGGGATCGTGGTCGAGCCGACCGCCGCGGGCGTGACGGGCGGCCTCCGCGACCTCCTCGGCCGCTCCGCCGCCGATCGCCGCCAACTCGCCCGCGCCGGCCGCGGCCTCGTCGAAGGCCGGTACACCTGGGATCGCCAGGCCGCCCGGCTCGCCTCGGTCTACGACTGGGTCGCCGGCGGCGGCCCGGAGCCCGAGGCCGTCGAGGAGGCCGCGGGATCATCATGACAACCCACCCCACCAAGGCCCCCCACGTCGACGGGAGCAAGCCGATGCCCAACACGAACCCAACCGCCCGCGACCGCGACCGCGACCGCGCCCGGGTCAGCGTCATCGTCCCGGTCAAGGACGAGGCCGAGAACCTCCGCCGCTGCCTCCCCGCGCTGGCCTGGGCCGACGAGGTCTTCGTCGTCGACAGCCGGAGCACCGACGAGACGGCCGCCGTGGCGACGGAGCATGGCGCGCAGGTCGTGCAGTTCCAGTTCAACGGGACCTATCCCAAGAAGAAGAACTGGGCGCTCGACAATCTCCCGTTCCGCAACGAGTGGGTCCTGATCGTCGACGCCGACGAGGTGGTCGTGCCCGGACTCGCCGAGGAGATCGCGCGGCGGACGGCGGCGGACGAGTCGGACGGATTTCTCTTGAACATGAAATACTTCTTCCTCGGCCGCCGGATCAAGCATTGCGGCTATGCCGAGGCGTGGAACCTCCGCCTCTTCAAGCACAGGCTCGGCCGCTACGAGAAGATGCCCGTCGAGCCCGGCGTCCGGACCGGCGACAACGAGGCCCACGAGCACGTCGAGCTGCGAGGCCGGGTGGCCCGACTGGCCCACGAGCTCGACCACCACGCCTACCCGTCGATCGCGGTCTGGGTCGAGAAGCACAACCGCTACGCGGTCTGGGAGGCCGCGATGTACGGCCGGTTCCTCCGCGAGCCGATCCCGGCGTCGATCGGCCGGGGCAAGCGGCTCAAGCGGGCGCTGAAGAAGGTCTACCTCCGGCTGCCGATGCGCCCGCTGGTGCGCTTCCTGTATGCGTACGTCTTGCGGCTCGGCTTCCTCGACGGCCGCCCCGGGCTGGTGTTCTGCTCGCTCCTGGGCTTCTACGACTTCCTCGCCTGGGCGAACGTGTACGAGGCCCGCGTGAAGGCCGAGGTTCAGGGCTCGGGCCCGCTCTCGAAGGCGACCCGGCCGGCCGGCACGGAATCCGCGAGCGTCCGGCCGGCGCCGGCCAGGTCGGCATAGATCCGGGCGAGCCGGCCGGCCTCGCGGTCGGGGTGGTGGTCGCCGAGGGCCGCATCCCGCCCGGCCTCGCCGACCGCCCGGGCGTGGTCGGGGTCGGACAGCAGCGCGACGATCGCCCGCGCCAACGCCCCGGGGTCGCCGTGGGGGATCCGGACGCCCCCCTCGACCTCGCCGACGAGCGCCCGGAGCCCCTCGACGTCCGAGGCGATCGACGGGACGCCGTGGGCCAACGCCAATGCCAGCGAACGGCCGACGGTCGGCACGACGGACGTCTGGCAGTAGACGTCCAAGACGTCCCAGAGCGTCAGGCCGACGGCCAGCTCGTCGGCGAACGTCAGGCGGTCGGCGATCCGGAGCCGGTCGGCCCGGCGGCGGAGGTCGGCCTCGTCCTCGCCCTGGCCGGCGATGAGGAACTCGGCGTCGACCCCCGCGTCGACCACCCGCCGCGCGGCGTTCAGGAAGGTCGCGAACCCCGAGCCCGCCACCAGCGGGCCCGCGGCGCCGATGACGGGGACCCGCCCCGGGGGCCGGGGCGACGCCGGCCGGTCGGGCTCGGCGATCCCGCGGGCGACGGTGTGGATCGACCGGGCGGGGATGCCGAAGTCGCGAGTCAGGGCCTCGGCCAGCTCGCGGTTGGTCGCCACGATCGCCTTGCACCAGGCCCGGCTGATCCGGAGCCGGGCGTCGGGGCGGGGGAACTCGTCGACCGACAGGACATAGGGCAGGCCCCACCGCTCGGCGACCTCCAGGCCCGCGTCGGCCATCCCGGCGCCGAGGACGTGGAGGACCAGCGGGCGGCCCGCTTCCGATCCCGATCCCGATCCCGACCCCGGCCGGAGCCCCGGCCCCAGGCAGCGGGCCGTCCAGCCGAGCCGCCAGCGGTGGCCCAGCCCGGGCGACTCGACCAGGTTGTCGAGGCCGTGGTCGGGCAGGGCCGAGAGGCAGACGACCCGGGTGCCGTGGCCCATCCGGTCGAGCCGGTCGGCGAGCGCCCGGAGGCTCCGGACCTCGTCTCGGCCGCCCAGCCTGCCGGCCAGGAAGAGGATGTCGCAGGCGGGATCGGCCATCGCGCACCCGTCCTCGCGCTCGCCCCTCGGATCGGGATCACAACCTCGGCTCCCGACTCTATCAGATCGGGCCCGATCCGGACACCCGGGGGGCGTGCCGCGCGCGGCCGCTCGGATGATTGGAACGGGCGGACCCTTCGCTGTATACTGGGCGACGCCGCGTCCCCGGATCGCGCCGGGGATGCGCCCGCATCGATCGACCGAAGGACTTTGCATGAACCCTCCGCAAGTGGCCGTGGAGCAGGATCTCGGCACGGCCGACCTCGCGACGCTGCTCAACCGGCTGCTCGACAACATCGCCTCGGTGGTCCTGGGCAAGCCCGAGGTCATCAAGCTGGCGGTGGTCGCGCTCCTGGCCGAGGGGCACGTGCTGGTCGAGGACGTCCCGGGCGTGGGCAAGACCCTCCTGGCCCGGGCGATGGCCGCGAGCATCGACTGCTCGTTCCGCCGGCTCCAGTTCACCCCCGACCTTCTCCCCTCCGACATCCTCGGCTCCAGCGTCTACAACAACGTCACCGGCGAGTTCACCTTCAAGCCCGGGCCGATCTTCGCCAACGTGATCCTGGCCGACGAGATCAACCGGACCACGCCCCGGACCCAGAGCGCCCTCCTGGAGGCGATGAGCGACGGCCAGGTCTCCGTCGAGGGCAAGACCCACGTCCTGGAGCCGCCGTTCCTCGTCATCGCCACCCAGAACCCCTACGAGTTCGAGGGGACTTACGTCCTGCCCGAGAGCCAGCTCGACCGGTTCATGATCCGGCTCCGGATGGGCTACCCGCTCCGGTCCGAGGAGCGCCGGCTGCTGGCGACCCACCGGGCGGGCGAGCCGGTCGAGTCGCTCCGGGCGGTGCTCTCGGCCGAGGACATCCGCCGGCTCCAGGTCGCCGTCCGCAAGGTCCGCGTCGATGATGCGATCGCCGAATATCTGCTCGACATCGTCCACGCCACCCGCGAGGGCGAGGACCTCAACGTCGGCGTCAGCACCCGGGGGGCCCTCACCCTCTACCGCGCGGCGCAGGGACTGGCCTTCGTCTCGGGCCGCGATTACGTCGTGCCCGACGACATCAAGACCCTGGCCGTGCCCGTCCTCTCGCACCGGGTCGTCGGCAAGTCGTTCCTCCAAGCCGGCGAGTTCGCCGCCGCCGAGGCGATCATCCGCGAGATCGTCGACCGGCTCCGCGTCCCCTCGTGAGCGACGACGGGATTTGGGCAGCAAACCGGCCCGCACCTCAAAGGCTATTATTTGAGGTAACATATGTAGGAAGGGCCGAGTGGAGCGAGGCCCACCATCACCATGCAAGATTGGGGGGCCTCGCTCCACTCGGCCCGCCCTGCGAGAAGCCCAACAGCGTCGCTCCTCCCGTAACTCAAATGCCCCCCCCGCCCGAGAGGCCCGGTGTCATGCCCGAGGGAACCAGGCCGATCCGTCGGTTCTTCCGCTGGGCCGTCCGGGCCATCTGGCCGAATCAGCGGCTCCGATGGACCCGCGAGGGGCTGATCTATGGCTTCGTCTGGCTCGGCCTGCTCGCGACCGGCTTGCAGCAGCAGATCAACCTGATCTTGCTGGTCGCCGGCCTGGCCGCCGGGCCGATCGTGGCGTCGGTCCTCGTCAGCGCCTCGATGCTCCGGAGGCTCCGGATCACGCGGCGGGTGCCCCCCTACGTGTTCTCGGGCGAGCCGCTGGCGATCGACTACATTTTGGACAATGATCGCCGCTACATCGCCGCGCTGGCGCTGATCCTCTCCGACGAGATGACGCCGGCCGACCGCGCGGTCTCGGGGTCGTCGGGCCTCTCGCCGCTGGCCTTCTTCCCCCGGGTCGCCGGCCGGTCGCGGGCGCGGGTTCGCTGGCAGGGGGTCGCTCCCCGGCGGGGCAAGTACCGGTTCCGGACGCTCGACCTCGCCACCCGCTCCCCCTTCGGCCTCCTGGAGCGGCGCGTGGCGATCGGCGAGCCGGCGTCGCTGACCGTCTACCCCGCGATCGGCCACCTCACCCGCCGCTGGCAGAACCTCCACCGCGAGGCCAGCGAGACCCGCCGGGGGGCGCGGCACGACCGGTCGACCCAGCAGCAGGAGTACCACGGGCTCCGCGACTATCGCCCCGGCGACAGCCCGCGGTGGATCCACTGGCGGACCTCGGCCCGGCTCGGCCAGCCGATGGTCAAGGAGTTCGAGCAGCAGCACGAGCAGGACCTGACGATCCTGCTCGACCCCTGGCAGCCGCGGTCCAAGGTGACGGCGGAGCAGCGCGAGGCGGTCGAGGAGGCGATCCGCTTCGTCGCCACCCTCTGCTTCGAGACCTGCCGCCACGCCGGCCGCCGGCTCCTGCTGGGCTGGACCGGCCCCACGCCCGGGCTCCGCCAGGGGCCGGCGTCGGTGAAGCTGCTCCACGAGTTCCTCGACCAGCTCGCCACGCTCCGCCCCACGCCCGAGGGCGGGCTCGCGGCGCTGCTCGACGTCGTCCCGGCCTCGACCCTCCGCGAGTCGATCCTCTTCGTCGTCTCGACCCGGCCGATCAACCTGAACGAGGAGGTCGAGCGGTCGACCCGGCTCGCCGCCTCCTCGCTCCGCGGCCTGATGACGCACGCCACGCTCCTCGACGCCTCCAAGGGGGACCTGGCCGACTACGTCCAGTTCGGGGCCGGCGGCGGCCCCGCCTCGCTGCAACGCGGCCGGCGCCCGGCCGACGAGGCGCCCCGGATGGCCGGGGACGGCCGGGAGGACCGATCGTGAGGTTCCAGTTCCTCTACCGCGCCAGCTTCTACGCGATGCTGACGTTCGCCACGCTCGTCCTGAGCATCGACGCGACCGACGACAACCCGATCGCCATGCTCTACCCGCTGGCCGTCGCCGTCGCCAGCGTCCTGGCGTTCGTGACGGTCGACCGCAACCCCCGGCTCGCGCCGTCGCGGAACTCCGCGAGCCTCCTGGCGCTGGCGAGCAGCGTCCTGAGCATCGCCGAGTATCGCTACGACAACAACCTCTTGCTCCTCGCCGCGGCGCACTGGCTGGTCTACCTCCAGCTCATCAAGATGTTCCTGCCCAAGACGGTCGAGGACGACTGGTTCCTCTTCCTCCTGGGGCTGGTCCAGGTGCTCGTCGGCGGCGTGATCAGCCAGAGCGACAAGGTGGGCGTGGCGCTGTTCTGCTGGGCCCTGCTCTCGCTCTGGGTGCTCACGCTGTTCGCGCTGCACCGCGAGGCCCTGCGGATGCGGGCGGCGCCGATGGCGACCTCGGCCGCCGGGGGCGACCGCGCCGAGCCCTATCGCGGGCTCGTCGACATGGCCTACGCGCTCTCGACCGCCCGGGTCGCCGCGATCACCCTCGCCCTGGGCGGGCTGATCTTCCTGGCCATGCCGCGCCGGCCGTCGATGGGCAGCTCGCAGGCCTCCGGCGTCGTGGGCAAGCACCTCGGCGGCTTCGACGACGAGGTCCAGCTCGGCCAGCTCGGCGAGATCCTCGAGAACGACAGCGTCGTCATGAGCGTCGAGCTCTCCGACCGCGAGGGGAGGCGCCCGGCCCACGACCCCGACGTCGAGCACCGTTGGCGGGGGGTGAGCATGGACCTCTACCACAACGGCCGATGGACCCGGCCCAAGACCCGGCTCAACGGCTACACCCTCGGCCTGACCGGGCGGGGGAATGAGGGGCCGATCATCCGCCAGAGGGTCAAGCTCGAGCCGACCGACAGCCCGGTCCTCTTCAGCCTCCGGCCGATCCTCGACGCCGAGGCCGTCGATAAGCGATTCAACCCCGAGATCAACGAGGTCGACGGCTCGCTCTTCCGCGGCGACTCCCGGTCCGTCACCCTCGACTACCAGGTCGACTCCTCGCCCGACCCCGCCCGGCCCCAGCCCGGCGAGAGCTACCCGGGCAGCGAGTACGGGCTCCGGCTGCTCACCGTCCAGCCCGACCTCAAGGCCAGGCTCCGGGCCATCGCCGCGGCCCAGGTCGGCGCCCTCGACGAGTCCGACGTCCGCGGCCGGGCCGCCGCCCTGGAGCGGTACCTCCGCGACTCCGGCGAGTTCGTCTACTCGCTCCAGATGGACGTCACCGACCCCGACCTCGACCCCGTCGCCGACTTCCTCGTCAACCGCAAGGCCGGCCACTGCGAGTACTTCGCCAGCGCCCTGACGCTCCTGCTCCGCTCGATCGGCATCCCCGCGCGGATGGTCAACGGCTTCAAGGGGGGCGACTACAACGCCATGGCCGGCGTCACCACGGTCCGCCAGAAGCACGCCCACAGCTGGGTCGAGGCCCTGGTCGGGCGGCGGCCCGGCCTCGGCGTCGAGACCCAGCCGATCTGGCTCACGCTCGACCCCACCCCGGCCGACGAGCGGAACGCCTCGGTCGCCCGGGTCGGCGGGCTGTCGACCAACTTCCGCCAGCTCACCGACTTCATCCGCTACGTCTGGATCTTCTACATCGTCGGCTTCAACTCGGAGCGGCAGGATTACTTCCTCTACGGCCCGATCCGGGCGCTGATCAAGGAGGCCAGGCGGGGGTTCGCGATCATGGGGGAGACGCTCCGGGGCTGGCTCCACTTCCCCAGCTTCGAGAGCTTCTTCAGCCTCCGGGGGTTCGCCGTCAGCTTCGCCGCGCTCCTGATCCTGGTGAGCCTGGCCCGGCTCGCCGCCTGGGCGGTCCGCAAGGTCGTCCGCCGGCTCTCGGGGTCGAAGTCCGAGCGGGCCTCGGGATCGGCCGGCATCCAGTTCTACCGGAGGCTGCTCCAGCTCCTCGCCGGCTACGGCCTGGAGCGTCCGCCGGCCGAGACCCCGCGCGAGTTCGCCCGCCGCTCGGCCATCTTCCTCGCCGGCCACGGCTCCGGGACCGAGGCCGTGGCCGACGTCCCGCCCCTGGTCGTCGACGCCTTCTACAAGATCCGCTTCGGCGACCACACCATCGGCGACGACGACTTCCAGCACCTCAACGCCCGCCTCGACGCCCTCGAAGCCCGGCTCCACCCCGCCCAGTCCTGACGAGCCCCCCGCGATCAGGGGGTCCGGAGCAGGGTCCCGCGGGCGACCGGGGCTCCCGGGCCCGAAAGCTGGTCGCGGTTCGCCTTCCAGAGCGCGTCGACTCGGTCGGCCGACCCATAGACGCGGGCCGCGACGTCGGCCAGCGACTCGCCCTCCTCGACGACCGTGGCCGACGACCGCGGCCGAGCCGTGCGGCTTCGACGCGCCGCCGTGCGGACCATCGGGCCCGGCCCGGCGACCGGGGCCGCCTGCCGAGGGGCCGGGCCGGGTCGCCCCGGCGTCCCCGACGAGACGACCTCGACGATCGGAGTCGGCGAAGGCGGAGCCACGGCGCGGAGCGGCGACGACCGCGGTGCGGGTGCGGGAGCGGTGGCAATCACCTCGACGGGCGGGACGATCGGGCCGGGGACCGACTGGGCCACGACCGGCTCGATCGACTTCGGAGAGGGCGGGGGCGGGGGTTTGTCGTGGAGCAGGACGGCGAAGACGCCGACGATCAGGACGCTGAGGGCGCAGGCGGGCCCCGCGTGCTCGTTCATGCCTCAAGGCTCCCGCGTCGAGGTGAAGGTTGCCGGATCAAGTGGCTGTAAGGCGATTATCGACGCGGTAGTCTGGGGACTTGAGGAGGATCGGTACGGTTGGTTGAATGGTGATTGGTGGATTTCATCCACCCTACCAAATTTTTGTAGGGTGGATGAAATCCACCAAGGCTGATATCAGCCAACGAAGAGAGGAGGCCGGGAAGATTCCCGGCCTCCTCGCGATTCGATCGCTGATGGTCCGGCCGAAGGCGTCAACGCGGCCGGGAGCCGGCCGAGCTGTTGGTGGGGGGCGTGTTGTTGTTGCCGACGCCGTAGCTGCTGGTCCCGGTGCCGGGGGCCCCGCTGGGGACGGGGACGTTGAGCGTCCCGTTGGGGCCTTCGGTGGCGTTCTTGACGTTCTTGGCCGCGCCCGGGCCGTTGGTCGTCCCAGTGGACGGGCTGCCGGTCCCCCGGGTCCCGCCGATGATCTCGGGGCGGTTGTCCTGGAGGCGGCCGGGATTCGGCCCGACCTGGGGGACCAGGCCGGGGTTGCCGTTGGGGGCCATCTCGGCCGGGGCCGCCGCCATCATGCTGGCCAGTTGCTCGCCGGCTTCGAGGAGCTCGCGGCCCGACCGCGCCAGGGTGCCGGCCGGGCCGTTGCCGGCCATCCGGAGGACGGTCTTCATCCCGCCGTCGCTCATGGCCCGGGCGTGGGCGAGGAGCTGTTCGGTCGCGGCGCCCGACGAATAGGCCTGGCCGAACTGGCGGATGTGGCCGGAGTCGAGGACTTCCTTCACCGAGTGGTTCACCAGCGCGACCTGCGCCTTCTCGGCCGGGGTCATAGCCTTGGGGGCGGTGGCCAGCGAGCCGAGGGTCGTCAGGTAGTTGTTGGCCGCGGTATAGAACCGGCGGGTCGGCGATCCGTCCTCGATGTTCCGGCCGTCGGTGGCGGCCTGCGTCAGGAGCGCCTTAGCCCCCTTCATCTGGTCGCGGGCATGATCGAGGAGGATCTTGGCCGGGTCGTTGGGGTCCGCGCCCGGCGCGGACTGCTCGGCGATCGCCTGGAGCGCGGAGCCCTCGATGGCCATCCCGAGGGCGTGCTCGATCAGCATCGCGACGCCCATCCCGGCGGGTGCCATCCCGGGCCGGGCGCCGGGGGAGACGGCCGAGGACTGGAGCCGGACGGCGGGGTCGCCCGCCTCGGGCCGGACGGCGCGGGGGGCCAGGGAGGACGCGGGGTCGATCGCGCCGTTGCGGGCGGGGACGGCCCCGGCACCGGCTCCCGCGGCCGGGGCCGTCGTCCCGGGCAACTGGCCTTCGGCCGCCTTGCGAGAGTCGGAGTTGGCCGGCGGGGGCGTGGGCTGGCCGGTGACGACCCGCTCGTCGCTCGACCTCGGCTTGCCCGTCGGCAAGGATGAATCCTGGGCCCGGGCCGTCGGCAGGGCCGCGAGGGCGAACGAGCCCGCGATCGCGGTCGCCGCGAGCCGGGAGATGGTACGTCGGTTCATGAGGATGCTCCGGTCGGACGGGTCGCCCGGCGATCCCGGCCACCCTCACGCGAGGTGCGGCCCGGCGGACCGGGGGCTAGCTTCGAGGTCGATCGCCCGGCGTCTCCGACGGTCCCGTCGGCCCCTCGACCCTTGACGGATCGCGTCGGCCGGCCGACGATCGAGCGGGGTACTAAGCGGGACGGGACCGGGGACGCCTCGGCCTGATATAGCTATCAATTGTCATGCCAAGCCCCTACGGCGACCCGGGGGGCCGGCGTGGCCGGGGCGGGGAAAGGACGGGATGATGCTCCGCGACCTCCATCGCCGCGACGCCCTCCGCGTCGGGCTGGCGGCCCTGGCCGCGCCGGTCGGCCTGGGGATGGCCCCGCCGCGCGGCGTGCGCTCGTTCCGCCTGATCGAGTCGGCCGGCCTCCGCCGGTTCGGCTTCCCGGTGAGCGCCACCGTCCCGGACGCCGCCGGCGGGCGGAATTTCCGCCTGGTCCGCGACGGCCGGGCGATCCCGGCCCAGTTCCGCGAGTCCGAGGGCCGGGGCGGCCGGCCCGAGCTGATCCTCGACTTCACCACCGACCTCGGCCCGATGGACTCGGCCCGCCACGAGGTCCACTTCGGCCCCGAGGTCGAGCCCGGCCCCGAGCCGTCGACCGGCCTGAAGGTCGACCGCCGCGACGGGTCTTACGTCGTCTCGCAGCCCGGCGGGCTGGCCTTCGAGGTCGCCGACGACCTCGGCGGCTTCCTCCGGTCGGTCGGCTCGGCCCGCCTGGGGTACGTCCGGGGCGGCTCGGCCGGCCTGGGCCTCCGCAAGGCCGGGGGGGAAATCGTGCGAGTCGGCGGCGGGGGCCAGGGCCTCCGGGTCGAGTCGAGCCTCACCCGCCACGGGCCGATGGCCGTCGGGCTCCGGTTCGCGACCGACCCGGCCGCGATGGTCGTCGACCTGACCTTCCCCCGCTCCAAGACCTGGGTCCGGGCCGACCTGACGCTCGACGACCCCGGGGGGAAGGCCCTGGGCCTGGCACTCGACCTGGACCTAATCGTGGAGGGCCCGCCGACGCTGGTCGACTTCGGCGCCGGGTCGACCGTCTACGGCCAGGTCGCCGGCCGCGAGCGGATGGAGCTGGCGGCGGGCCCTGGCGGGGGCGGGCCGTCGTGGACCGTCCGCCGGGGCGAGGGGGACGCGCCGGGGCTGCTCGCCGCGTCCTCGCCCGAGTCGCCCCGGCCGGCCGAGGGGTGGGCGCACGTCATGGACGCCCGCCGCTGCTCGGCCCTGGCCGTCGCGGACTTCGGCCGAGGCGGGGCGGCCGACTCGATCCGGGTCGAGGCCGACGGGTCGACCCGGCTCGCCCGGACGTTCGCGGCCACGAAGGGCCCGAAGTCGCTCACCTTCTGGCTCCACTTCGTGCCGATGCCCGTCCAGGTGGGCGCCGCGACCAGCCCGCAAGCGATCCTGGCGCCACCCCGGGTCGAGTGGGATCGTTGACCCGGCCCGGCCGGCACCCCCTGAACAACCGGCCCCGGGATGCGTAGAACGGGACAGACTACCGTCGGATGGCGCGTCCGGGGCGAGCCCGGCCGATCCTGGTGGTGCCACCCCCACCCCAGCCCTCCCCCACAAGTGGGGGAGGCTGTCGTCGGCGGATCGGTCACGCAAGGGGAGTCCCTCCCCATCCGGTCCCCTCCCCCTCTGTGGGGGAGGGTGAGGGTGAGGGTGGGGGGCCGCGTGACCCCACCAGAAAACTCGGGCACATCCGCGCGGTGACGCGGGCCGGGGCCGAGCTTGTTGGGCTCGGCGGTTTGGATTATGATGACTCGGTGTGGCCGGGCGGCCCGCCTCGACCGAAACCCTTCGAACTACGGGATCACAAACTTATGTCCCGATCCGTGTTGCGACCAGTCGCGGCGTTCGGACTCCTGGGGATCGTGGCCTTGGTCGTCGGCGCCCAGGCGCCCTCGCCCGTGCCCACGTCGCTGGACGAGAAGACGGCCAAGATCGTGGTGGCCCTCCTGGAGAGGAACCACATGGCCAAGCCCACCATCGACGACAAGACGGCCAAGAAGTGGGCCAAGACCTTCCTCAAGGACCTCGACCCCCAGAAGTACTACTTCCTCCAGGCCGACGTCGACGAGTTCCTCCCGCAGGCCACCACCCTCGACGAGAAGATCCACGAGGGCAACCTCGACTTCGGCAAGCTCGTCTTCGACCGCTTCCTCAAGCGGTCCGACGAGCGGCTCAAGATGGTCCAGGAACTCCTCAAGGAGAAGCCCGACTTCGACGTCGAGGAGTCGATGGCCGACGAGCCCGACAAGATGGACTATCCCGCCGACGAGGCCGACGCCCGCGACCGGATGCGCAAGCGGATCAAGCTCGAGCTGCTCCAGTCCAAGGTCGACAACGAGGACGGGGCCGAAGCCCTCAAGAAGCTGGCGATCCGCTACCGCGACCGCAACCGGATGGTCCACCAGTTCAACTCCTCCGACCTCCTCGAGTTCTACCTCAGCAGCCTCAGCCGGACCTTCGACCCGCACACCACCTACATGAACAAGGACTCGCTGGAAGACCTCATCCAGCAGTCGCTCCAGCTCTCGCTGACCGGCATTGGCGCCTCGCTGTCGTCCGAGGACGGGTTTGCCGTCGTCAAGGAGCTGATCCCCGGCGGCCCCGCCGACAAGGACGGCCGGCTCCAGCCCGAGGACAAGATCCTCGGCATCCAGAAGGACGACGGGACCGACGTCGACTTCGTCGAGCAGCGGCTCCGCGACGTCGTCCGCCAGATCCGCGGCGAGGCCAACACCCACGCCCGCCTCATCATCCAGCCGCACGACTCCAAAGATAAGAAGATCTACGACCTGATCCGCCAGAAGGTCGAGCTGGCCGAGTCGCACGCCAAGGGCCAGGTCATCGAGACCAAGGCCGACGGCAAGGACCTCAAGGTCGGCGTGATCAACCTGCCCGCCTTCTACGGCGACACACAGGCCGTCCTCAAGGGCGACGCCGACGCCGTCTCCTGCACCAACGACTGCCGCAAGCTCATCGAAGGCTTCAAGGCCAAGGGCGTCAACTGCGTGATGATGGACCTCCGCGGCAACGGCGGCGGCCTGCTCAATGAGGCGATCACGCTGTCCGGCCTGTTCATCGACAAGGGCCCGGTCGTCCAGGTCCGCGAGGCCTCCGGCGTCAAGCACCTCGACGACGACGACGAGGGGACCGCCTGGGACGGCCCGCTCATCCTCCTGATCGATCGCCAGAGCGCCAGCGCCTCCGAGATCTTCGCCGGCGTGATCAAGGACTACGGCCGCGGCCTGATCGTCGGCGACGTCAGCACCTTCGGCAAGGGGACCGTCCAGAGCATCATGCCGATCAACGAGCGGCTCGCCGCCCGCGGCGCCCCCAACCTCGGCGCCCTCAAGCTGACCATCCAGCAGTTCTACCGGGTCAACGGCGACAGCACCCAGATCCGCGGCGTCGAGCCCGACATCCACATCCCCTCCCTCTTCGATCAGGCCGAGTTCGGCGAGGGGAAGATGGACAACGCGCTCAAGTTCGACCACGTCGCCGCCCGGCCGCACGACCAGTTCAACCGCGTGCCCAGCGACCTCGTCGCCCGCCTCGCTGCCCGCTCCGAGAAGCGCCGGGGCGAGTCCGAGAAGTTCCAGAAGCGCGACGCCGCCATCAGAAAGATCATCGAGCGCAAGGCCCGCCACGCGATCTCGCTGAACGAGGCCAAGTTCCGCGCCGAGACCGTCTCCGAGGAGGAGTCCAAGGACGAGGCCACCAAGGCCAAGCCCAAGGAGAAGCGGAAGCGGCTCGGCGAGCACCCGGCCTGGGAGTCGAACTACTACAACGACGAGATCCTGGCGATCCTCGGCGACTACCTGACCCTCGGCCGCAGCGCCCTCGTCTCCGCCCCCGTCCGCGCCGTCGCCATCGACTGAGCGACCGCCCTCCACCTCCGGTCCCCGACACCCGCCCGGCGAGTGTGGCCCCTCAACCAGGCCACGCCCGCCGGGCGATTTCGTTTCGTCGGCTGGAGGAAACCCACCGATCCCTCGTCACGGCCCGAGCCCTGCCGGCGGGTGGTCCTTGGCGAGATCCACCAACCCCGCGGGCGTGGCCCGATCCGTGGTGGATTTCCTCCACCCTACAGGATGGGCCCGCAATGGATTAAGGCGGCTTGCGGGCGGAATTGCCGGAACCCGTCGACATGCCCACGAAACGCGGCAAGTCGGGCACCCGGGACTTTCCGCTTGACATCGGCCCACCATTCGCTACTTTGTATTGCATTGTAGCGAGCACACGAGGACGCGCATGCACCCCTGGGAAACCCAGTTGCGGAAGGGGATGGCCGAGCTGGCGGTGCTGGGCTCGGTCGCCCGGGGCGAGACTTACGGCTACCAGATCGTGGAGCAGCTCCGCCGGCTCGAAGGGCTCGCCCTCACCGAGAGCACGGTCTATCCGGTCCTGACCCGGCTGGCGCGGGACGGGTCGCTGGCGGTCCGGTCCGAGCCGTCACCGAACGGCCCGAGCCGGCGCTATTACCGCCTGACGCCGGAGGGGGCGCGGCGGTTGGCGCAGATGTCGGCGAGCTGGAAGACGGTATCGGGATCACTCACGAACCTCATCGAAGGAGCGGACTCATGACGGTCGCCTCGCCCCCCCTCACCGACTCGATGCAGGCCCTGATCGACGCCCGGCTCGACACGATCGACCGGATGCTCCTGGGCCGGGTCCACCGCCAGGATCGGCTGGCGATCGTCCGCGAGGTGGAGTTGCAGATCCATGACCTCCTCGGCGAGCGCGACGCCGATGACCTCGACCGCGAGGGGGTCCTTGCCGTCCTGGCGCGGCTCGACCCGCCCGAGGCCTACCTGCCCGACGAGGCGGTCGACGGCCCCGGCACGCCTCGGGTCGCGGCCACGACGGCCCGCCCGTCCCCCTCACGCCGCCCGGCCGGCGCGGGAGCGGGCGAGGGAAGGATCACGCGGGTCGGCGGAATCCTGGGGATGATCGCCTTCGGGCTCGTCTTGGTCGCGCCGATGCTCTGGATCTTGGTCGAACTGACCGATTCGGAAGTCCTGGCCTACCTCGGCTTCGCCGTCCTGATCTTCCTCGTCAGCGCGAGCGGGATCGCGGCGGTGACCCTCGCGATCTACGCCCGGCTCAGGGATTCCTGGGCCGTCGTCGGCTTGCTCTTGGGTGTCATCTCGACGGGGATTGCCGTGGTCGGCGGCGTCCTCCTTTTCATGATCTTATGATGATAACCGCGAGGCGAGGGCGGCTGAAAAGGCCCGGCCGGTCGGGAAACGCTGCTAAGGGCGGCCTCCGGGAACGATGATGTTTCTCGGAGGCCGGCCGCGACCGCCGCTCGACCGATCGGGTCGCGTGGCCTCCTCAACCACCCTTGAGGATGCGCCGATGTCGACCGTCGCCAGCCCCGCCCGCCTCGCCGCCAACCGCGCGAACGCCCTCCTCAGCACGGGGCCGAGGACGGCCGAGGGGAAGGAGCGGTCGCGGCGGAACTCGCTCAAGCATGGCCTGACCGGCGACGGCGTGGTCGTCCCGGGGGAGGACTCGGCGGCGGTCGAGGCCCGGTTCGCATCGCTGGAATCCGAGTTCCAGCCCGGCGGCGAGTTCGCGCTGATGCTGGTCCGTCGGGTCGCCCTGCTCGGCGTCCGGCTCGAACGCTCGGCGCGGCAGGAGGCCGCGGCGATCACCGACCGGATGCTCACCGCCGAGGCCGACTTCGACGAGGCCCGCCGCGCCGAGGCCGACCACCTCCACCACTACATCGGCGCCAGCCCGGCCACCAATCACCGCCGGCTCCTCGCTACGCCCGAGGGCGTCGACCGCCTGGTCGTCGCCTGGCTCGAATTGAAGAAGGTGCTCGACTACCCGGGCGAGATCCGCTGGGATTACGTCAACTACATGACCGCCGACTTCCTCTGCGGACGTGACTCCGGGCTGATCTCGGAGTACCAGGCCTTGACGTTCGCGATGAAGGGGAAGTTCGAGTACCTCAAGCCCGACGACGGCGCCGGGCTCTCCGACGCCGACCGCCGCCACTGGGCCCGCCGCGAGGTCGGCCGGCGGATCGACGCCGAGATCGCCGGCCTGCTCGCCCACCGCGAGACCATCGACACCCGATCCATCGCCATCCGCCGCGCCGGGGCGGCCGACCGGGCCCTCTTCGACCCCTCCAAGGAGGCGATCCTCGCCCGCAAGTACGAGGCGGCGACCGAGCGCGCCCTGTTCCGGATCCTCCGCGAGATCCGCGACTCCCGCGACATCGTCGCCGAGCCGGAGCCCGCGGCCGAGCCCGAAACCGTGGCCCCCGAGCCCGCGGATCGGGGGTCGTTGGCTTCGTTTTTCCCGGATGCCTCGGCGGGGCCGGACCTCGCCCAGGACGGCCCGACTTTCCGCCTTCCGGACGAAGAGGAGGGGGAAACGGCCGCGAAAGTGGACGCGAAGGGACTTGATTCGACCTCTTTGTCGGGTGGATGAAATCCACCAACCCCTCGATTGGGCCCGAACCATTGGTGGATTTCATCCACCCGACAAGAGATCCATTGAAACCAGATCCCGCCGGCGATCCCCCACCTATCCCTGGATGGCTCCGGTCCGGCCGAGGGCGATGTCGAAGTCGCTCACGGCGGGCACGAGCATGGCCAGGAGGGCGAAGCCGTAGATCCCGACGCTGAAGAGGAAGGCGGCCAGGACGTCGCGGTTGAGCAGGCTGATCACGCAGTAGAACGACCAGAACGGCGTCAGCAGCGCGACCAGGGCGATGGCCCTCGACGGGTTCTTCGACCCGAGCGAGGCGAACAGCGCCACGCTCCCGGCGCCGATGAAGATCAGGAAGCTGAGGAGCTGGCGGGCGAACTGGCGGTCGCTCAGGAGGATCAGCCAGGCGCAGATCCCGATCCCGATCAGGAGGAAGAAGATCGTCCCCAGGCTATTCGCCACCGCCGTCCGGCTGTTGGTGTAGGTGATCGCCGCGTGGAGCCCGAGCATGGCCGAGAAGTGGGCCAGGAGCAGGCCGTCGACGATCGCGTAGATCGCGTTCTCCGCGGTCATCAGGCCGATGATCGCGAACCAGGCGGTCAGGAGGACCGGCAGGATGACCATCTCCTTGGTGTTATACAGGACCCCGTAGAGCTTGCCGTAGATGAACTGCTTGGGCGAAAGCTCGGTCACGAGGAGCAAGTCGAGGGCGCCGGTGTCGCGTTCGCTGGTGAGGGCGGTGACCCCTTGGGCGTTGATCAAGATCAGGCTGAGGATGCCCAGCAAGATCAGGACCCAGGCCTGCCGCGAGGCCATCGCGGCGGCGTCGGGGGCGGTGTGCACATAGGCCACGCCGAGGGCGAAGGCCAGGAGGTAGGCCCCCTTGATGACCAGGGGCTTGGTCCCGTAGGCCCGGGTCTTCAACTCGCGCCAGAGGATCGGGTTGGTCCAGGGCCGCCGGTAGGCGCCCGGCCCCCGGGTGATCCGCCGGTGCGTCCGCCGGGGGACGTGCAGCCCGGTCGTCGCGCCGGGGTCGTCGGCCGGGCCCGCCGTCGCCTCGGAGGCCACCCGGGCGGCCCGGGTGGTCGAGGCCCCGACGGCCTGCGCGAAGGCGGCCGACGCGAGGCCCGGACCGGCGACGGCGGACGCCGACCCGACGAGGGCCGGCTCCTCGACCTGGATGAGGGTCTCGCCGGCCTCGGCCCGCTGCTCCTCGCCCTCGCCCTCACGCTGCTCGCGGGGCTCGTTGCGGCCGGGGTTCCAGACCCGGAGCATCGAGGTGCCGAACGCCAGGACCGCCGCCGAGAACGCGGTCGCCGCCAGCATGAACACCACGCCCGATCGGAGGCCGCCCGCCGAGGCCGAGGCCCGGACGGTGGGGTCGACCACCGTCATCACCGCCCGGAACGGGTCGAGCGCCTCCGCGATCGGCACGCCCAGCGGCGCGAGCCCGGGGAAGGCGTAGCCCACGACCTCGATCCCCGCCAGCAAGAGCACCAGCGTCAGGACCGTCAGGGCCAGCGACTGGAACGTCCGGTCCCGCCCCAGCGCGACCAGGAGCCCGAGCGACCCCCCCGCGAGCCCGGCGGCGGCCGTCACCCCGATCACGTCGACCACCTGGCCGGGCGAGACCCCGCCCAGGAGCAGGCAGAGGAAGAACACCGGCGCCGACGTCGCCAGCAGCGTGAGGATCTGGAGCAGGCTGGCCGCCAGCTTGCCCAGGATGATCTCGACGTCGCGGAGGTCGGTCATCAGCAGGAGCATGAACGTCCGCCGGTCCTTCTCGTGCGCGACCGCCGTCGCCGCCGACAGCGGCGCGAAGAACAGCATCAGCGTGAGCTGGAACAGGACGAACAGCCGGAACAAGGTATGCCCGAAATAGGCGATGATGCCGATCTCCGAGATATCGGAGAGCCCGACCAGCGACTGCCAGGCGGTCCACATCAGGATGAACAAGAGCCCCACGTAGGAGGCGCGGGCCACGTAAAACCGGAGCGGCCGGGGGGCCGTCAGGACTTCGCGAGCGATGATGGGTCCGGCGAACAACGGGGAATCTCCGACGACGACCGAATCGGCCCCGACCCCGGCGCGTCGCGTCGCCGCCACGCCCGCCCGGGCCGTAAGGGACCTCCCGGCGAAAAACTCCCCTACGTCCGCGGGCCGGGGTTGGTTCGCCAAGACCTCCCCAACCGCCCGGGCCGCAACGATGTCCGACCGGGAGGATGCCGATCGGCATCGGCCTCATTGTATCGCTTTCACCCCAGCCAACCCAGCCCCACCGCCGCGGGTGGCGACCTGCCCAGCGGTGGCCGAATGAGGCAAGAAGACCACACGATTCATGCATTCATCGAGGGGAGGAGTGATCGGCATCCCATTCCCTGGTAAGATTCTCGTCCTGGAAGTCTTATTGCAATTGGCAAGAAGGCGCGTATTCTAGGATGTGGGCAGTCTAGGTTATCTGTGTCGATCGCTCACAATCTCTCTCCCACCGACTTGAGGAACATCCATGAGCCACGCCTCCGACATCCTCGGCGACATCTCCGTCCCCACCAACGCCGCGCAGGCCGAAGAAATCCTCAAGAAGCTGGCGACGACGTCGCGGCGCTCGTTCCTGGGCCGCGGGCTCGCCGCGGCGGCCGTGCCGGCGGGCGTGGTCGCGGCCTCCTCGCTCGCCGACGCGGCGAGCCGGCCGAGCCGGCCGGGCAGGAAGCCCGGTGACTCGCTGCCCTCCTATTACACCGGCTCGACCGCCCGCAACTTCCAGCAGATCCAGCTCGACGAGTCGACCCACGTCAACACCGTCGCCTACGCGATCCAGACCCTCGGCGGCACGCCCCGCCCGGTCCCCACGTTCACCGGCCTGAAGGCCAGCAGCCCCGCCAACTTCGTCGCCATGTCGATCGCCTTCGAGAACACCGGCGTCCACGCCTACTTCGGGGCGGCCCCGTACATCTTCAACCCGAACGTCGTGGCCGTGGCCCTCTCGATCGCCCTGGTCGAGGCCTACCACTCGGGCTTCCTCAACACCCTGGGCAACCAGCCGCTGGTCCCGACCGGCTCCTTCGCCACCCCCTACACGATCCCGCAGGTCCTGGCGGCGGCCGGCCCGTTCATCACCAGCCTCAACGACAACGGCCAGTTCCCGCTGACCTTCAGCACCACCCCGTCGCCGGCCAACGACATCGCCATCCTCAACTTCGCCCTCGCCCTCGAACTCCTCGAGGCGAACTTCTACTACATCAACGTCCCCACCCTCTTCTGAGCGAGGGGTCGATCGTCCGCGATCGACGAAGCCCGGATCGAGCTCCATCCGGGCGGCGTCCCCGGGCCCTCACCGGCCCGGGGCGCCGCCTCTCCTCCGCCCGTCCCGGCCCGCCGGACCTTGACAGCCGGGCAGTCCCCTCGTCTAATCGAGTATCCCCCACGCGCCCCGATGACCGTCCCGGGAGTCCGCTCGACGTGAGATCGTCGGGTCTGCTCGCAAGCCCCTGGTTCTTGCTCGTCGCGCTCGCCTGCTTCGTCCCGACGAGGTCGGCGACGGCCTCGGCCTGCCATACCCCGGAGCGGCCGACCCTCGGGCTCGCGTCTTCTTGGGACCTCGACCGCCCACCGGTGCGCACCGAGCTTCCCATTTCGGGGCCGGCCCAGCCGCAGTTTCGCCACCGACCGTGTCCCGCCGACCAATCCGGGCTGACTCCGCGACCCGCCCCGGTGGGGGATGTCGCGATCGTCTGCCGGGCGATCGTCCCGACCGCCCCGCCGGCCTCGTTCGGCTTCGACCGCCCGGACCCGGCCCGCCCCGCCGCGATCCCCTCGCCGCTCGAACGCCCGCCCCGCCTCCTCGCCCGCCCGACTCGGATCATGGCCTGAAGCGATCCCGCCGGCCCCGCCCCCCCGCGCGGCCAGGCGGCTCCCGTCACGGCCTCTCGTCCATCGAAGTCGAGCGAGATTTCCCCACGAGGCGCGACGCCGGGCCGGGCCCGCGCGACCGTGCCGCGGCACAGGCGAGGGTAGCGATGTCGTCCACCGTTCGACCGACCACCGACCGCCGTCGGCGGGCCTACACGCCGGCGGTCGGGCCCCGGCTCCGGCCCTGGCTCTGGGCCGTGCTCGGCCTGTTCGCGCTGCTGGGGGCGAATGGATTCTACCTGTCCAGCGTCACCGCCCTGACGTGGGCGACGGGCGTGGTCCAGCAGACGTACTTTTACATGATGATGGTCGGGCTCCACCTGCTGCTCGGCTTCCTCATCATCGTGCCGGTGCTCGCGTTCGGGTTCGCCCACCTGGCGACGTCGTGGAAGCGGCCGAACAAGTCGGCGATCCGGTACGGCCTGGCGCTCCTGGTTTGCTCGCTGGTGGTGCTCGGCTCCGGCCTGATCCTGGTCCGCGGCTTCGGGCTCTGGGAGGCCCGCGACCCGAGGGTCCGGTCGGCGGGCTACTGGCTCCACCTCGCCGCCCCGCTCGCGGCGATCGGGCTCTATATCAAGCATCGCCTGGCCGGGCCGCGCATCCGTTGGCGCTACGCACGCCGGATCGGGGGCGTGGTCGCCCTGGGCGTCCTGGCGATGGGCCTGCTCCATGCCCAGGAGCCGCGCAAGTTCGGCGTGAAGGGCCCGAGCGAGGGGTCGAAATATTTCTTCCCGTCCGAGGCGGTCACGGCCACCGGCAACTTCATCCCGGCCAAGACCCTGATGATGGACGAGTATTGCCTCCGCTGCCATCAGGATACGTACAAGGATTGGAACCACTCGGCGCACCATTTCAGCTCGTTCAACAACAAGGCGTACCTGTTCAGCGTCCGCGAGACGCGGAAGGTGTCGCTCGCCCGCGACGGCGACACCCGGGCCGCCCGATGGTGCGCCGGGTGCCACGACCCGGTCCCGTTCTTCTCCGGCGAGTTCGACGACCCGAACTACGACGACGTGAAGAACCCGACCGGCCAGGCCGGGATCACCTGCACGGCCTGCCACTCGATCACCCACGTCAACAGCACCCGGGGCAACGCCGACTACACGATCGAGGAGCCCCAGCATTACCCGTTCGCCGCCAGCGAGAACCGCTTCCTCCGGTGGGTGAACGAGACCCTGGTCAAGGCCAAGCCCGAGATGCACAAGCGGACGTTCCTCAAGCCGGCGATCAAGGATTCCAAGTTCTGCTCGACCTGCCACAAGGTCGGCCTGCCCTACGGCCTGAACCACTATAAAGACTTCCTCCGCGGCCAGAACCACTACGACACGTTCCTGCTCTCGGGCGTCTCGGGCCACGGGGCGCGGAGCTTCTACTACCCGCCCGTCGCCAAGGGGCAGTGCGTCGACTGCCACATGAACCTCGTCGCCTCGGACGACTTCGGCGCCAGGGACTTCGACGGCAAGCCCGGGCGAGAGATCCACAACCACCTCTTCCCCGGCGCGAACACCGGCCTGGCCACGATCCGCGGCGAGCCCAAGATCGCCGAGATCCACGCCAAGTATCTCGCGGACAAGAAGGTCCGCGTCGACCTCTTCGCCCTCCGCGAGGGCGGCGGGATCGACGGCGAGCTGCTCGGCCCGCTCCGGCCCGCGGCCCCGACCCTCAAGCCGGGCCGGCCGTACCTGGTCGAGGCCGTCGTCCGGACCCTGGGCCTGGGCCACCCGTTCAGCCAGGGGACGGTCGACTCCAACGAGATCTGGGTCGAGCTGATCGCCCGGGCCGGCGACCGCGTGATCGGCCGCTCGGGCGGGATCGGCCCCGACGGCACGGTCGACCCGTACTCTCACTTCATCAATGTGTACATGCTCGACAAGGACGGCCGCCGGGTCGACCGTCGGAACCCGCAGGACATCTTCGTCCCCCTCTACAACAAGCAGATCCCCCCCGGCGCGGGCCAGGTCGTCCACTTCGGGCTGGAGGTGCCCGCGGCGATCGAGGGGCCGATCACGCTGGAGGCGAAGGTCAATTATCGCAAGTTCGACCGCAAGTATATGGATTACATCTTCGGACCCGGGCAGGGCCCCGCGCTCCCCGTCGCCGAGATGGCCCGCGACGAGGTCCGCCTGGCGGTCGAGGGGGGGCCGGCGGCCGTCAACCCGCCCTCGCCGATCGCCGAGGCCTGGCAGCGGTGGAACGACTACGGGATCGGCCTGTTGCTCGAAGGCGGCCTGCTCGGGAGCCAGAAGGGGGAGCTGAAGCAGGCCGAGCCGGTCTTCGCCAAGGTGGCCGAGCTGGGCCACGCCGACGGCTGGGTCAACCTCGCCCGGATCTACCTCCGCGAGGGCCGGATTCCCGACGCCCGCGCGGCCCTCGAAAGGGCATCGAAGCACGCCAAGCCCGCCGCCCCCTGGGTGATCGCCTGGCTCTCCGGCCAGACCGACGAGCGGAACGGCTACCTCGACGAGGCCATCGCCCGCTACGAGTCGGTCCTCGCCACCAACATCCCCGAGCGGAAGTTCGACTTCAGCCAGGACTACGAGGTCATCAACGCCCTGGGCGCGGCGACCTACGCCCGGGCCCGCCAGGAGCCGCTCGCCAGCCCCGAACGGCTCGAATTCCTCCGCAAGACCGTCGCGACCTTCCGGCGGACGATCGCGATCGACTCGGAGAACGTCCAGGCGCACCACGGCCTGGGACTGGCCTATGCCGCCCTGTCCGAAGGGGTGGCGGACGTCGGCTCCGGCCGCAAGGTCGACGCCGCGACGATCCGGTCCCTCGCCGCCGCCGCCTCCGACCTCTCTCAGCCGCCCGGCCTCCGGGCCACCCGGGCCCGGATGCTGGCGGCCGACGTCGCCGCCTTCGTGGCCGGCCCCCGCGAGGAGTTCGGCTCGCGGCTGAACCCGCTCCACGAGGTCGTCGAAGCCGTCGGCGCGGCCCACGCCGCCGAGGCCGACCCCGCCGTCCGGGGCTCGCAGGCCCTGGCCCTGGCCGCGACCCATAAGGCGTTGCACGCGATGTTCAAGCCCGACGAGACCGCCGAGGGCCGGGCCGTGCAGATCGCCCGGAGCAGCAGCCCCGCGGCCGACCAGAACGCCCAGTCGATCGTCATCCACCCCATGCACCGGCCGGGCGCGCCCGGGATCGACCCGGCCCCCGGCCGGGTCGCCGCGCGGGAGACTCCGAGATGATCCGCCCGACCTCACACTCGACCAACGCCGGCCCCCGGGCTCGCGCCTGGATCGGGATGGTCCTGCTCCCGCTCCTGCTCGGGCCGACCGGCTGCACGCCCCCGCCCCCGCCCGCCGTCATCGCGACCCCCTCGGCCCCCGTCCGGCCCAAGACGTTCGACCGCTCGAAGCTGCCCGACGTCCGGTTCGTCGAGGTGACCCGGGAGGCGGGCCTCCGGTTCCGCCACATCAACGCGGCCCGAGGCGAGAAGCTCCTGCCCGAGACGATGGGATCGGGCGCGGCGTTCCTCGACTACGACGACGACGGCGACCCCGACCTCTTCCTCGTCAACTCGACCCACTGGCCCGGGTTCGATCCCGCCGTGAACCCGACCCACGCCCTCTACCGCAACGACGGCAAGGGGCACTTCGAGGACGTGACCGGCGAGGCCCGGCTCGACAAGACGGCCTTCGGGATGGGCGTGGCCGTGGGCGACTACGACAACGACGGCGACCCCGACCTCTACGTCACCGGGCTCGGCGGCAATGCCCTCTACCGCAACGACGGCCGGGGGCACTTCGACGACGTCACCGCCGAGGCCGGCGCCCGCGGGGGCGACGGCTGGTTCACCAGCGCCGCGTTCTTCGACCTGGAGAACGACGGCGACCTCGACCTCTTCGCCTGCTGCTACGTCGCCTGGTCGCCCCAGGCCGACGCCTCGATCTCGAACCAGCTCCTCGGGACCGGCAAGGGCCGGGCCTACGACGCGCCCGCCGCCTATCGCGGGGGCCACTGCCTGCTGCTCCGCAACGACGGCGGCAAGTTCGTGGACGTGAGCGAGGCGGCCGGGGTCCGGGTCTCCTCGCCCGACAAGAAGGCCCCGCTGGCCAAGTCGCTCGGCGTCGCCCCCCTCGACGTCGACGGCGACGGCCTCGTCGACCTCGCCGTGGCCAACGACACGGTCGTCAACTTCTTCTTCCACAACCTCGGCGGCGGCAAGTTCGACGAGATCGGCCTGACCACCGGGATCGCCTTCGATCAGGCCGGCGCCACCCGCGCGGCGATGGGGATCGACTGGGCCGACTTCAAGAACGACGGCTCGCTCGGCCTGGCCATCGGCAACTTCGCCAACGAGATGATGGCCCTTTATGTGACCGAAGACCCCAGGTCGCTCCAGTTCTCCGACCTCGCCAACATCTACGGCCTGGGCGCCCCCACCCAGCCCCCGCTCAAGTTCGGCCTCTTCTTCTTCGACTACGACCTCGACGGCCGGCTCGACCTGCTCTCGGCCAACGGCCACCTCGAGAGCGACATCGCCCTGACCCAGTCGTCGGAGACCTACCCTCAGGCCGCGCAGCTCTTCTGGAACACCGGCAAGGCCGGCCGCGAGCTGTTCGTCCAGGTCGACGCCGCCAAGGCCGGCCCCGACCTCTTCCGCCCCATCGTCGGCCGCGGCAGCGCCTATGCCGACCTCGACGGCGACGGCGACCTCGACGTCCTCATCACCGAGAACGGCGGCCCCGCCCACCTCTTCCGCAACGACGGGGGGTCGCGGAACCGCTGGCTCCGGCTCGACCTCCGCGGCACCGCCTCCAATCGCGACGCCCTCGGCGCCCGGGTCACGGTCGAGGCCGGCGGCGTCGTCGCCCGCCGCCAGTCGTTCCCGACCAAGGGGTATCTGTCCTCCTCCGAGCGCATCCTGACCTTCGGCCTGGGCCGCTCCGAGCGGGCTGACAAGGTCACGATCACCTGGCCGTCGGGGCGGAAGGTCGAGCGGGGGGGCCTCGAAGCGGGCCGGACACATCGGGTCGTCGAGCCCGACTTGAATCAAAATTGACCGGCCGCCGATTTTGCAAGAACCGCCGAGATCGCGGCGGGACCGCCCGCGGCCGGGCCGGGCGAGCAGGTTGCGGCGAGCCGCGAGCCTTGTAACTTTTACGAACGTGTGCGAAGCCCCAAAGTCGCCGGCTCAAACTCGTTCGGCGCTTGCCGAGCTGTGTTATAGTTGGGTCGAGAGGGGCCGGCTGGAGGCCGGGCCCTTGACGGTCCGACGCGATCGGGTCACGCCCCTCGGGGCCGGCCCGGCGGGCGTCGCCCAGACTCAATGGATCGAGCATCACTACGAAATTGCAACCCTGGAGCGGTGCGGTCGGATCGCGTGCGACTCGGAGAAGTCGGTGACGAGAGAGGTTCGGTCGCCACCCGCGAGGGGCCGGCGATCCCGCCCGTTCGGCCCCGGATCTAGCCCGAGCCCGCCTCCTCCCGCGACGCCCCCCCTTGGGAGGATCGTCCGCGATGAGACCCCTGGCCCGACCCCGGATAGGGTGGCTGCTCCTCCTGGCATTGGCGGGAGGCTCCCAGGCCCCGTCGAACGCCCGGGCCGATCTCCCCGCCTCGTCGTCCGCCCCGATCTCCAAGGACCAGCTCCAGGCCGTCGACGGCGACCCGTCGGCGTCGCTCGACCGGGCTCTCGGCTTCGAGCGCCGGCATAATTGGGCCGCCGCGATGCAGGTCTATCGCGACGCCAAGCTCAAGTGGCCCAGCCGCGTCGAGTTCGGCCAGCGGTTCCGGCTCTGCGAGATGCACCAGCGGCTCGCCCGCCGCTACCAGGACCAGAGCTTCCGCAACGTCCTGCTCCGGCTGGATCGCGAGAAGGCCTTCGACCTCTTCGACGAGCTGGTCGAGCGGATCGAATCGCACTATGTCGATGCCATCTCGCTGGAGCGGGGGATCTGCCGGGGGTTCGACAACCTCGAAGTCGCCCTCCGCGACCCCAAGTTCACCTTCCTGACCACCAACGCCCCGTCCGCCGCCCCCGACCGGGTGGCCTGGCTCCGCGAGCAGCTCCGGGCCCGCCGCCAGCGGCTCGTCGTGCCCGACCGCGAGGCCGCCCGCGCCCAGGTCCTCGCCGCCTGCGACCTCGCCCGCCAGGCGCTCAACATCCCGCCCGCCGCGGTGGTCCTCGAATTCGTCTTCGGCGCCTGCGACGTCCTCGACGACTACACGGCGTACCTCACGCCGGACAAGCTCGACGACATGTTCGCCATGATCGACGGCAACTTCGTCGGCCTCGGCGTCGAGCTCAAGCTCGACGAGCAGGGCCTCCGGCTCGTCGGCGTGATCCGGGGCGGCCCCGCCTCCGACGCGGGCCTCAAGGCCGGCGACCGGATCGTCGCCGTCGGCGGGACCCCGGTCCGCGGTCTCGGCCTGGACGAGGCCGCCGGCCGGCTCCAGGGGACCGAGGGGACCCAGATCGAGATCTCCGTGCTCCGCCAGAACGCGACCACCCAGGTCTTCCGGCTCGTCCGCCGCCACGTCGAGGTCGAGAGCGTCGCCCAGGCCCGGATCGTCGAGAAGTTCGCCGGGGTCGGCTATATCCAGCTCACCGGGTTCCAGAAGACGTCGGCCGAGGAGCTCGATCGCGCGATGGCCCGGCTCAAGCGGCAGGGGATGCGCTACCTCGTCCTCGACCTCCGCGGCAACCCCGGCGGCCTGCTCAACGTCGCCGTCGAGATCGCCGACCGGTTCGTCGACCAGGGCGTGATCGTCTCGACCCGGGGCCGGGCCCCCGGCCAGACCCAGGTCTTCCGCGCCAAGCCCGACAAGCCGTACACGATGCCGGTCGCGATCCTGGTCGACCGCGACAGCGCCAGCGCCAGCGAGATCCTCGCCGGGGCCCTCCAGGAACTCGGCCGGGCCGTCGTCATCGGCGATCGGAGCTACGGCAAGGGCTCGGTCCAGAGCATCTTCGAGCTTCGGTCCGCCCCCGCCGGCCTCAAGCTGACCACCGCCAAGTTCTACTCCCCCACGAACCGGCCCTACTCCGAGCAGGGCGTGACCCCCGACATGCCCGTGACCACCCGAGCCAAGCCCACCCCCGGCGCCGAGGTCGACGACGAGCCCCAGGAGTTCGGCGACCCCGAGACCGACCCCGTCCTCGGGATCGCCTGCCAGCAGGCCCAACGGCAACTGACGGCCAAGCGTTGATGGCTCAACGCATCGGTCGGCCTTCCCGTCCGATTCCCTCCCCCGTCCGTGGGGAATAACCCTTCGGCTCTTGGGGGGTGGATGAAATCCACCAAGCCTTCGGCGTGGCCCGGACCCCGGCCCACGTCGGGCGGGCGTGCCGGGCGAAAACGACCAACTCTTCGGGCGTGGCCCGGACGTTGGTGGATTTCATCCACCCGACAAGAGCCGACGCCTTATCATGGGGGGATGCGTGGCGTCACGAAATCCCCTTGCCACATCCGACGCCACGCCCCATCCCGCTTCGACCCCGGCCCGCTTGGCGGTCGGTCTCCGAATTCGCTAAAATCCTCCCATGCCCAACTCGCCCGCCCGACCGACGACCCGGCTCCAACCCGCGACGGCCTGGACCGTGGTGACCGACGCCCCGCTCAAGGGGCTGGCCCTGGCCCGCGAGGCCGGCGCGGTCTTCGCCTGGGACGAGGCCGACCAGCTCTACCGGATCGACGCCTCGGGCCAGTTCCAGTCGGTCGCGCGGGCCCCCGGCAAGATCGTCGCGGCGGCGATCAGCGACGACGGGTCGCTCGTGGCCGTCCTGGGCGAGGGGGCCCGGCTCTGGCTCCTCGACGGCGACTTCGAGCTGGCCTACGAGCGGCCGACGATCTCCGACCCGCTCGCGCTGGCGATCGACCCCCACGGGCGATACGTCGCCGTCAGCTCGCGGATCAACCTGGTCCAGTTCTACACCCGGCACGCCAAGGCCGCGGGCAAGTTCGAGACCAAGCAGCCGATGTCGAGCCTGGTGTTCGTGCCCGACAAGCCCTTCCTCCTCGGCATCGGCGCTTATGGGTCGATCGCCGGGGTCGCGCTGATGCCCCGGGGGACGACCGGGACCCTCGACGGCGGGACCGTCTGGTACGAGGCCCTGATGTCGGCCGTCGGCCGGCTGGCGACGACCGGCGACGGCGCGATGATCCTGATCGCCTGCTACACCCACGGCGTCCAGCGGTTCGACCTCGACGGCCACGCCGAGGGGGCGTACCACCTCGGCGGCTCGGCCGGGCACGCGGTCCCCGACTTCGCCGGCCGGACGATCGCCGTCTCGACGTTGGAAGGCGACCTCGCCATCCTCAGCGGGGCGGGCAACGTCCGCTGGCGGACGACCCTGAACCGGCCGGCGATGGCGCTGGAGACCGACGCCCTGGGCCGCTACGTGATCTACGGCCAGGCGACCGGCGAGATCGTCCGTCTCGACCTCCAGCCCGCCACGAACCCGGCCGGGTCGCGATCGGGGCCGGAGCCCGCACGGACCGCCCCCGGGCCGGCCGGCCGCCCCCGGGCCGGCGCGGCGTCGGTCCGCGTGCCCGACTGGACGGCCGAGGCGGTCCCCAACGAGGACCAGGCCGAGTACGCCGTCGTGGCGGTCTCGGACGACCCGGTCCGGATCGGCGTGATCGGCCACACCAACCGCCTGGAGCTGTTCGCCGCCGACGGCAGGCGGGTCGGCCAGGCCCCCGAGATCGACGGCGTCGGCCGGATCTTGCGGACCTCGCCCGGCTGGATGGCCGCGGCGACCGACCGCCGGATCATCCTCTGCGACCTCCGCAAGAACCTCGCCCAGCGGGTCGACCTCAGCCTCACCGAGGTCACCCACCTGATCATCCGCCCCGACACCTACGGCCTGGCCCTGGTCCAGGAGCGCGACCGGATCGGCCGGGCGACCCCCGCCGGCCGGTGGATCTGGAAGACCGAGCTGGACTCGCCCGTCGAAGACCTGGCGATCGACGCCGACGGCTACACCGCGATCACCACCGAGGCCGGCCGGCTCCGGGTCTTCAACCCCGCCGGCGCCCCGGCCGGCGAGTTCCGCGGCGAGCCGTCCGACCCCGCGCTCCTGATCGGGGCGCCGGCGGGCTCGACGATCGCCTGGATCTCGCTGGCCCGCCGGGCGCAGGTCCTCCGCGGCCACGACCGCTCGGGCCGGGTCGCCTGGGAATCGCCGCTCCCGTGGGAGGCCTGGCAGTTCCAGGCCGTCGGCGCGTTCGCCGTGGTCCTCGCCCCCGACGGCCGCGCCCTGGCCTTCGACGCCTCGGGCCATGCGCTGGTGCAGGGCCGGGCCGACGGCCCCGCCGACGCCTTCTGCCTCGGCCCCGACGGCAAGGTCCTCCGCGTGGCCCGCCAGGGGGTGCACCTGATCTGCTCGGACCTCGCCGGCCGGGTCGCCTGGCGGGCCGTCGCCGACGCCGCGCTCGGGCCGCTCGCGGCGGGCACTTCGGGCGTCGCCGCCCTCATCGGCAAGTCGATCGCCTGGTTCGGCACCGGGCCCCGGCCTTGAGGCGAGGGTCGGTCACCGAGGTTGCCCGATCGCCTCGGGCGAAGCTCTCTTGTCGCGAATTCTTGAAATTGTTTAGAATTCGCGTGACAAAGTTCGTAAAAGACCTAGAACCTCCCCGCTTGCGCCCAGGGTTTGCATTTCGACTTCTTGGTAAATCATCAAACGCCCCCGATCGACGCGACCCGCCCCGTCAGGTTGGCCTCGCGGGTCCGTCCCGGCTTGGAGGAAGCGATGGTTCCCTGTAGTTTCCCCCCCGTCACGACTCCCGCCAGGCCCGGCGTCCGGCTCAGCGTCCACGATCGGGGGGCCGTCGAGGCCCAGCGGCACAAGTGGATCGAGAGCGAGAAGGCGGGCCGCGACCTCGGCGAATGGGCCATCCGCTGCTGGGTCCGCCAGCACTGGAACGGCTTCCTCCGCGAGAAGTGGCTCGAACACCTCGAAGGCCGGACCTTCTGGATCGAGCTCGATCACGACGACTTCGGCCTGCTCCAGAGGTCGTTCCGCGACTCGCCGCTGATCGACGAGATCGTCGGGCGGCTCAAGGCCGGCCGGGAAAACCTCGACATCCTCAACTGGGCCATCGACGAGCAGTACGACATGGCCGAGGTCTTCGAGGTCCTCGAAGTGCTCGACGTCAACGGCCGCCGGATCGAATGCCTGCTCGAAGCCCGGCTCTCGCAGATCGGCTGAACGCCCGCTGCTCGCCCGCCCCAAGCCCCCGACCGCACAGCTCGACCGTCCGTCGGACCCCGGGCCGACCCCGGCCTCAAGCCCTCGCGCGTCCGTCGGGAGGCGAGCCGGGGGGTGCAGGGCTCCGACGCCGGGGCCGTCAGGACCGGGCCGCCGCCCGGGCCTCGACGAGCGCGACCAGGGTCCGGACGAAGCATCCGGTCCCGCCGGCGTCGCGGGTGGCCGAGTCGGAGTCGGCCCAGCTCGGGCCGGCGATGTCGAGGTGGACCCACGGGGTCTGGTCGACGAATTGTTCGAGGAACTTCGCCGCGGTCACCGCCCCGGCCCACTTGCCGCCGACGTTCTTGAGGTCGGCCACCGGCGTCTTGATCAGTTCGAGATAGTCGTCGTCGAGCGGGAGCCGCCAGGTCCGCTCGCCGGCGGACCGCGAGGCCGCCTGGACCTCGGCGGCGAACCCGTCGTCGTTGCTGAACAGGCCGGCGACCCGGTTGCCCAGGGCCACGATGCAGGCGCCGGTGAGCGTGGCGAGGTCGACGACCTGCGCCGGCTTCTGCTCGGCGGCGTAGGCCAGGGCGTCGGCCAGGATCAGCCGGCCCTCGGCGTCGGTGTTGAGGATCTCGACGGTCTTGCCGTTCCGCATCGTCAGGACGTCGCCGAGCCGCATGGCCCGGCCGTTGATCATATTCTCGGTGATCGCCAGGTAGCCGACGACGTTGGCCGGGATGCCCAGGCGGGCGACCGCCGCCATCGCGGCCAGGACCACCGCCGAGCCGGTCATGTCGCTCTTCATATCCTCCATCGACGCGCTCGGCTTGAGCGAGAGCCCGCCCGAGTCGAACGTCACGCCCTTGCCGACCAGCGCGAGCGTCGGGGCGTCGCCCCCCCGCCGATGTTCGAGGACGACGAACGCCGGCGGCTCCTCCGACCCGGCGGCCACCCCGAGCAGGCCGCCGAACCGCTCGTGCTCGATCCTCGCCCGGTCCCAGACCGCGACCCCCAGCCCGGCGGCCTCGGCGGCCTCGCGGGCCCTGGCGGCATACGCGGCGGGCCGCTTCTCCGCCGGCGGGAGGTTGACCAGGTCGCGGGCCAGGTTCACGGCCCGGCCCACGACCTCGCCCCGCGTCACCGCCGCTTCGAGCCCGGCCCCGGCGGCCTCGGGGACGACGACCAGGAGGGTCCCGAAGGGGAAGCGGGCCGGCTCGGCCTTGCGGAAGTCGGCCCCGCGGGTCCCGACGATCAGCCCTTCGACCATCGCCGAGGCGATCGCGGCGAGGTCGCCCCCGTCCGGCACCGCCACCGCGACCCGCTCCCGGGCCTTGCCCGCGAGCTTCCGGCCGACCGCGACCCCCGCCGAGAAGGCCACGCCCGCGTCGAACTTCTCGCGACGGCCCAGCCCGAAGGCCACGACGGAGCCGCAGGCCAGGCCCGCCGCCGAGGCCGAGAGGCCGAGCAGCGGGGCCACCTCGCCCGCCGACTTGGGCAGGTCCTTGGCGACGATCAGCCGGGCGAGCGTCTCGGCCAGGGGGGTCCCGGCGAGAGCGGCGGGGGGCGCCTCGTCGCCGTCGAAGAGGCCGATGGCCAGGATCTCGGCTTCCACGGCGGCGATCGGACGACGGATCGGCTGGACGTTCATCGTCGGTTCATTCCCCAATCGGTCGAGGCGGGAGGGACGGCGGGCGGCCGGAGGCCGGGCGGCCGGGTCCGCGTGCGGAGCATGGTAGCCGAGCGCGGCCGGGCCTTGCAAACTTTCTCGGCGGGCCGCCAACGACCGACGGCCGTCGTCGGGTCGAGAATTTGCAGCCCCGGGCCGACGACGGCCGCCATGATCGATCGGTCGATTCGGAGGAGACCCGGTCGGGGCTCCGCGGCCTGCTTCGGGCTCAGAGCGAGACCTTCTCATGGTCGCCGGGCTTGTAGCTCTTGCCGGTCGCGATGGCCTTGACCACGCCGATCGCGTGGGCAACGGTGCTCGACGGCGTGTCCCAGTACTCGGCCTTGTCGACGTCGACGCGGAGGAGGGCGAGTTCGGGGTCGTCGAGGCCCTTGGGGAACCAGGCCTTGTACCCGGGGGTCCAGAGTTCCTCGGCCTTCTTCTTGTCGCGGACGAGGGTGGCCGTGCCGGAGACGGAGACGTACTTGCTCTGCTCGGGCGAGGAGTAGCTCAGGTTGACGTGCTGGTCTTCTTTCACCTCGTCCACCTTGGGGGCGTCGCCCTTGGTGAAGAACCAGAGCACCCCGTCGAACTCGTTGTTGTGGTCCTGGTGGGTGGCCATCGGCCGGCTCCGGAGGCTGCCGTCGGGCTCGGCGGTGGTCAGCATCGCGAACTGGATGTCCTTGATCATCTGGCCGAGCTTCTTGATGGCCTCGTCGCGGTCGGTGTGCTCGCTCATCGGGGGCTCGGCTCCTCGGGCGGTGGGGATTCGATGGCTCAGATTCTCGTCGTGAGGGTGCAAGAACCGTACCGGGGCGGCCGGCTCAGGTCGGCCCGGGCCGGTGGTGCGGCCGGGCCGGGACGCCCACCACGGTCTGGCCGGCGGGCACGTCGTGGTTCCGGGTGACGACGGCGCCGGCCCCCACGACGGCGCCGGGGCCGACGGAGACCGGGGCGACCAGGATCGACCCGGAGCCGAGGAAGGCGTCGTCGCCGACGGTGGTCTTGTGCTTGTCGCGGCCGTCGAAGTTGGCCGTGATCACGCCGGCGCCGACGTTGACCGACCGGCCGACGTGGGCGTCGCCGAGGTAGGCGAAGTGGCGGGCCCTGGTCCCCTCCTCCAGATGCGAGCGGTTGACCTCGACGAAGGCGCCGACCTCGACGCCGTCGTCGAGGACCGTCCCCTCGCGGAGGTGGGCGAACGGCCCGACCCGGCACCGCTGGCCGACCCTGGCCCCGCCCGAGACGACGGTGAACGGGAAGATCACCGTGTCGCGGCCGATCGAGGCCCGGCCGTCGATGTAGGTGTTCCGGGGGTCGACGATGCTCACCCCCTCTTCCATCAGCCGCGACTGGATCCGGCCCTGGAGGATGGCGTTGGCCTGCGCCAGGTGCTGGCGGGTGTTGACGCCGAGGATGTCGTCGGGCTCCAGGCAGGGCAGGGCGACCACCCGCCGGCCCATCGCGTGGAGCAGCTCGGGGGCGTCGGTCAGGTAATATTCCCCCTGGGCGTTGCCGGTCCCGAGCCGTTCGAGGGCGTCCCAGAGGCCGGGCAGCTCGAAGGCGTAGCAGCTCGGGTTGACCTCGCGGATCGCGCGCTCCTCGGGGCTGCAATCGCGCTCCTCGACGATCCGGAGGAACCGCCCGGCGCCGTCGCGCAAGATCCGCCCGAAGCCCATCGCGTCGGGGACGATCGCCGTGCCCAGGAGGCAGGCCGCGCCCTCGGCCTCGCGGCGGGCCAAGAGGTCGGCCAGCGGCCCGGGGCGGATCAGCGGCTCGTCGCCGACGACGACCAGCGCCGGGCCGTCGTAGCCGACCAGGAGCGGCCGGCAGGCCCGGACGGCGTCGCCGGTCCCGAGCTGCCGCTCCTGGGTGGCGAAGCGGATGTCGGGCTCATCGGCCAGCGCGGCGCGGACCTGCTCGGCCCCGTAGCCGACGACCACGATGATCGTCCGTGCCCCGGCCCCGCGGACCGCCTCGACGACGTAGCGGATCATCGGCCGGCCGCAGACCTCGTGGAGGACCTTGGCCGTCTCCGACCGCATCCGCTTGCCGTGCCCCGCCGCCAGGATGATCGCCACCGGTCCATGCATCGAGCCCCAGCCTTCCGACCGATTTGTTGCGGCCCCGATGCGAGATCGCCCGGCGCCGGGGGCGATTCTACGGGGCCGGAGTCCGCGTCGTCAAATTCGGGGCCGGCGGCGCGGGACCGGCCCGCGAACCTTGAACCGGGCCGGGACATCTGGCAGACTGGCTCCGATGCCCACCCGGGGATCTGGCCCGCTCCCTCACCCCGTTGGTTCCGACCCCATGAGCCTGACGGCCGACGACGTCTCCAAGGTGGCCATCCTGGCCCGTCTCCGACTCGCCCCCGGCGAGCTGGAGCTCTTCACCGGCCAGCTCAACGCGATCGTCGGCTTCGTCGAGCAGCTCGGCGAGCTCGACACGAAGGACGTCGAGCCGCTCGCCCACGGGGTCGAGGTCCGCAACGTCTTCCGACCGGACGTCCGGGGCGAATCCCTCGGCCGCGAGGACGCCCTGGCCAACGCCCCCGAGCGCAACGCCGACAGCTTCCTGGTGCCCGCCGTCCTCGAATGAGCGAATCAGCCCGAGGCCCCGCGACGACCCGACCGATCCCCGACCGCGTCCGTTGAGGTAGTCCGTGATGGATCCGACCCGCTCGACCGCCGTGGCCTTGCTCCAGGAGATGAACGCGGGCACCCTCACGGCCGAGGAGGTGACCCTCGCCTACCTCGGCCGGGGCGACCGCCATGAAGGGTCGATCCACGCCTTCCTCCACCGCGACGCCGAGGCCGCCCTCGCCCGGGCCCGCGACGTCGACGCCCGCCGCAAGGCCGGCCGGCCCGTCGGCGAGCTGGCCGGCGTGCCGATCGCGCTCAAGGACGTCCTCTGCACCAGGGGCGTGCCGACCACCTGCGCCAGCAAGATGCTCCGGGGATTCCGGCCGCCCTACGACGCCACCGTCATCGAGCGGATCATGGCGGCCGACGCCATCCCCGTCGGCAAGACGAACATGGACGAGTTCGCGATGGGCTCGTCGACCGAGAACAGCGCCTTCGGCCCGACCAAGAACCCCTGGGACCTCGACCGGATTCCGGGCGGTTCCTCCGGGGGGTCGGCCGCCGCCGTCGCCGCCGACTTCGCGCCGATCGCGCTGGGGTCCGACACCGGCGGCTCGATCCGCCAGCCCGCCGCGCTCTGCGGGGTCGTCGGCCTGAAGCCGACCTATGGCCGCGTGAGCCGCTACGGCCTGATCGCCTTCGCCAGCTCGCTCGACCAGATCGGCCCGTTCGCGCACGACCTGGCCGACGCCGCGCTGCTGCTCAAGGTGATCGCCGGCAAGGACCCCCGCGACGCCACGAGCGTCGACGAGCCCGTGCCCGACTACACCGCCACGCTCGACACGCCCCCCGAGTCGCTCCGGATCGGCCTGGTCCGCGAGTTCTTCGGCGAGGGGCTCGACGCCGAGGTCGACGCCGCGGTCCGCGAGGCGATCCGGGTCTACGAGGCCGCCGGCGCCGCCGTCCGCGAGGTCTCGCTGCCGCACTCGAAGTACGGGGTGCCGGCCTACTATCTGGTCGCCCCGGCCGAGTGCTCCAGCAACCTCGCCCGCTACGACGGGACGATCTACGGCCATCGCGCCGAGGACTTCGCGCCGCGGTCGCCCGAGGAGGAAGGGCTGCCCCCTCTGGTCCGGATGATGATGGCCAGCCGGGCCGAGGGGTTCGGCCCCGAGGTCAAGCGGCGGATCATGCTCGGGACCTTCGCCCTCTCCGCCGGCTACGCCGACCAGTATTACAACCAGGCCCTCAAGGTCCGCCGCCTGATCCGCAACGACTTCGACGCCGCCTTCCGCGACGTCGACATCCTCGTCGGCCCCACCACGCCCACCGCCGCCTTCCGGTTCGGCGAGAAGACCGCCGACCCGCTGGCGATGTACCTCTCCGACATCTACACGATCACCACCAACCTCGCCGGAATCCCCGGGATCAGCATCCCCTGCGGCCTCACGAAGTCCGGCCTGCCGATCGGCCTCCAGCTCCTCGCCCCGGCGTTCGCCGAGGACCGGCTCATGAGAACCGCCCGGGTCTTCGAGAAGGCGACCGACTGGCATCGGAAGCGGCCGGGGTTGGTATAATGGCGGGCGACAAACGCTTCTCGCGACTCGGGACGAAAGTCGCGGATCTCGGACAGGCCGCCGCGGATCGCCTGCTCGACGCCGAGGTATTGCGGGCGGGGGAACGCCACGCATCGGCTATCGCGATGGGCCTATATGCCCTGGAAATTACGTTGAAGATCGCGATATGCCGAAGGCTTGATCTCGACGCTTTGCCGGTAGATTTCCGGATTCATGACTTCGACGGCCTGCTGATCCTCACCGGATTGAGTCGACGCATCCGGAAGCGGCAATTTGCCGGCGTCAGGCGCAATTGGACCCTTATTCTCGAGGAGTTCAACACGAAACAAATCAACAAACTCCGTTATTCATCATCCAACTTCACCGACGAGCAAGTGGGGACGTTCCTCGACCAGTTGCGCGATCCTACTCATGGGGTGATGACATGGCTCTCGGCCCGGTCATGAAGCGAGCGGTTCGACGAGTCGCCGACATCCTCGGTGCCTTCGCCCACAAACAGGGCTGGTCTCCGGTCGAATACCGCGTCTATTACCAGGTCAATAAGACCTGGGGCCGCCTCCACTTCATCTTCGTCTCCGATGGATTCGACGGTCGTGACGACCTGGAAATCTACCAGTCGGTGATGGATTATCTGGAAAAGCGACTCTCCGACGAGCCCGAGTTGTTCGAAGCGGTCGAACTCGTGGTTGAATCGTTCAGGCGGATTGCCGAGGGCGGGCTTTACTCCATCGGCGACCAATATAGTTATATCAGGCCACGCAACCTCGAAAAGGTGACGCTCAGAGTGGTCCCCGAATTGGTCGGGCTCTTCGCCAAAAATCGCGGTTTGGCCGAGGAAGATCACGGCCTGCTCTACAAATGGGACCTCGACGAAGATCGGCTGAGCCTGGTCTTCTCGATGCGCAAACCGATTAATCCGGGCTCGGACCTTCGAGGAGCCTTGGCGGAATACCTCCGGACGAAGCTGTTCGATGATCCGGAGGTGCTCCAATCGTTCGACGTCGAGGTTTCGGAGGATGAGCGGACCGGTCCGGCCTCCCGCGAGGCGCTGCTCTCATCCGGGTACCGGGATTATTACTCGCTCTCTCCAGCTCGATAACCTCGCCACCGGGTCGCGAAAAATGGACTACACGATCATCATCGGCCTCGAAGTCCACGTCCAGCTCACGACCGAGAGCAAGATGTTCTCTTCGTGCGGGACCGACTTCGGGCTCCCGCCCAACACGCAGACCGACCCGGTCTCGCTCGGACTGCCGGGCACGCTCCCGGTGATGAACGGCAGGGCATTCGAGCTGGCGCTGAAGACGGCCGTCGCGCTGCATGCGGAGATCGCCCCGTTCACCAAATGGGACCGGAAGAATTATTACTATCCGGACCTGCCTAAGAACTACCAGATCAGCCAGTACGACCTGCCGTTCAGCACCGGCGGCTGGCTACAAGTCCCCGCGCAGAAGGACGGGTCGGGCGGCGGCCGGTGCCGGCTGACCCGCGTCCACCTGGAGGAGGACACGGGCAAGCTGACGCACGGGGCGGGGGGCTTCTCGGAGGTCGACCTCAACCGGGCGGGGATTCCCCTGATGGAGATCGTCACCGAGCCCGACCTCCGGAGCGTGACGGACGCCAAGGCCTGCCTGGAAGAACTCCGGCTCACGCTCCGCTACCTCGGCGTCTCGGACTGCGAGATGCAGGAGGGGAGCCTCCGCTGCGACGCCAACGTCAACCTCCACATCGAGGCCGACGGCAAGACCGTCGCCACGCCGATCGTCGAGATCAAGAACCTGAACAGCTTCCGATCCGTCGAGCGGTCGCTCGCCTACGAGGCCGAGCGGCAGTACAAGAAGTGGCAGACCGACGGGCTGACCATCAAGGACGCCCCCAAGCAGACCCGGGGCTGGAGCGATCCGGAAGGAGTCACCAAGCCCCAGCGCGAGAAGGAGACCGCCGCCGACTATCGCTACTTCCCCGAGCCCGACCTGGTGCCGGTGGTCGTGGACGAGGCGTGGGTGGCGCGGGTGAAGGCGTCGATCGGCGAGCTCCCGGCCGGTCGCCGTCGGCGGTTCTCGGCCGATTACGGGCTCTCGGAATACGACGCCAACGTCCTCGTCGAGCAGGGGCAGGACGTGGCCGACTACTACGACGAGGTCGCCAGGGCGACCGGCGCTTATAAGCTGGCGAGCAACTGGGTCCAGCAGGAGATCCTCCGGATCGTCAAGGAGCGGAAGATCGCCATCGCCGCGTGCCCGGTCGGGCCCGACGCCCTGGCCGACCTGATCAACCGCGTGGGCCGGTCGGAGCTGAACACCAACCAGGGCCGCGAGGTCCTCGCCAAGATGATCGAGACCGGCGAGCCGGCCGGTGCGATCATCGAGGCCGGGGGCTACAAGATGGTCGGCGACAAGGGGGAGATCGCCGCCGCCGTCGAGGCCGCGCTCGCCGCCAACCCCAAGGCGCTCGAAGACCTCCGGGGCGGCAAGAAGAAGCCCGAGGCCGTCAAGGGCTTCCTCCGCGGCCAGGTGATGAAGCAGACCGGCGGGAAGGCCGACCCCGCCGTCGTCGGCGAGCTGCTCGACGCCCGGCTCGCCGAGCTGGCCGGCTAGAAGAAACGCCTCGAAACCGCCACCGCCCGAGGTCCCGACCCATGACATCGCCATCGACGACGACCGACCGCAGGACGTTCCTCAAGGCCGCCGGGTCCGCCCTGGCCGCCTCCACGCTCGCCGGCCAGCCGGCCGGGGCCGAGGCCGCCGCCGCCGCGAAGCCGCCCTGGAAGAAGGCGTTCATGCTCGGCGCCGTCTCCAAGGGGCCGGTCCTCGGCCAGTTCCAGCTCCTCAAGGAGGCCGGCTTCGAGGGCGTCGAGCTGCTCAGCCCCAACGGCTTCGACCGCGACGAGGTCCTCAAGGCCCGCGACGCCACCGGCCTGGTCATCCACGGCGTCTCGGGCTCGAAGCACTGGGACAACCCGCTCTCCAGCCCCGACCAAAATGTCGTCGACCGGGGCTTGGCCGCGATCCGCCAGGCGATCGCGGACTGCAAGGCATACGGCGGCTCGACCGTCCTGCTCGTCCCGGCCGTCGTCAATGCCAAGGTCTCGTATCGCGACGCCTACGCCCGATCCCAGGCGAATATCCGCAAGGTGATCCCCGAGGCCGAGGCCGCCGGGATCAAGATCGCGATCGAGGAGGTCTGGAACAAGTTCCTCCTCAGCGCCCCCGAGATGGCCCGCTACGTCGACGAGTTCGGCACGCCCGCCGTCGGCGCCTACTTCGACGTCGGCAACGTCGTCGAGTTCGGCTATCCCCAGGAGTGGATCCGCGAGCTGGGGAGGCGCATCCTCAAGATCCACATCAAGGAATATGCCAAGCCCAAGCGGTTCTCGTACGACCTGGGCGAAGGCAAGGAGATCGACTGGCCGGCCGTCCGCGCGGCGCTGGTGGAGGTCGGCTACAACGGCTGGATCACCGCCGAGGTCGGCCTGGGCGACCTGGCGGCGATGAAGGAAGTGGTCCGGCGGATGGACGAGGTGCTCGGCCTCGGGACGTGACCCGCCCCGGGCCGGGCTCGCTCACTTCTCGCCCTTGCCGGCCCACTTGATGAAGGTGAAGACGATCGGCGTGTCCCCGGTGTTGACGATCCCGTGGGGGACGTTGGGGGTGGTGTACATCACCGAGCCGGGGCCGATCTCGGTGATCTTGCCGTCCACGTCGATCTTGCCGTGGCCGGCCTCGATCACCATGATCTCCTCCTCGACGTGGGTGTGGGGTGGGTGCGGGGTCTGGCCGGGGTCGAGCACGAGCCGTCCGGTCACGAATTTCGACGAGGCCGGGGTGTCGCCGGCCAGGTAGATCCCCAGCTTGCCGACGACCTTGCCGCGGTCGCTGTAGTCGGCCATCTTGACCTGATCCAGCGTGATCGTCTGCGACTTCAGCGCCGCCTTGTCCGCGGCGAACGAGCGCTCCCGGCTCGCCCAGCCGAGGGCCAGGCCCAGCGTGACGGTGACGAGGCCCGTGGTCCGCAAGCGGGATCGGGAAGGGCGAGGCATCGGCATGTTCCTCGGGATGGTGGCTGGGGTCGACGAGCGATCATCCTAGGCCCTGCCTCGTCGCGATGGTAGGGGCCACCCCCCTCCCGTCGGCGCGATCTGCGCCGGCTCAGCGGGGCTCGATCGCGTCGAGCAGGAGCCGGTGGACGTCGGTCATCGCGAGCGAGCCCGCCGCGCCGGGCGACGGCCCGTCGCCGATCAGGATCGGTCGGTCGACGGCCTCGCGGGCGGGCAGGCCGTGGCTCCCGCGGACGAGCGAGGAGTCGAGGGGGATGACGTCGAAGAGGGTCCGGAATCCCAGCTTCTTGCGGAGCAGCCGGCTCGCGATCCGGAGCTTGGGCGCGGCGATGGCCGGGTCGAGGAGCAGCTCGCAGGGGTCGTACCCGGGCTTGCGGTGGATGTCGACGGTCCGCGCATAGTCGGGAGCCTCGGCGTCGTCGAGCCAGAACGGGTAGGCGAACCAGGCGTCGGGCTCGCTCAGGGCGACGATCTCGCCCGACCGCGGGTGGTCCAGGCCCACCTCGCCGCGTCCTTCGCCCGCGAGCAGCCGGGCCACGCCGGGCAAAGGGCCGAGGAGGTCGCGGACGCGGCCGATGTCGTCGGGGTTCCGGACGTAGATGTGGGCGAGCTGGTGGTCGCAGACGGCGAAGGCCCGGCTGGTGAAGGGGTCGAAGACCTCGCCGAACGGGCCGGGCCGGACGCCGAGCAGGCCCGCGCGGCGGAGGGCCCGGTTGGGCTCGACCGCGCGGGAGACGTCGCGGAGGCCGTACTCGCCGACGACCCAGACGCGGGCGCCGGAGGCTTGGGCCTGGTCGAGCATCGGGCCGCAGGCGTCGTCGAGTTCGCGGACCAGTCGGGGCTGGTCGGAACCGGAGGGGCCGAATCGCTGGGCGTCGTAGTCGAGGTGGGGCAGGTAGACGAGGGTGAGGTCGGGCCGCTCGTCGCGGAGCACGCTCGCCGCCGATCGGGCGATCCAGGGGGTGCAGGCCAGGCCGGCGCCCGGCCCCCAGAAGGTGTGGAAGGGGAATTTGCCGAGTTCGGCTTCGAGCCGGTCGCAGAGGCCGTCGGGCGTCCCGGCGATCCCGAACGCCTTGTTGCCGTCGGCCGCGTAATACGGCTTGGGGGTGACGCTGAGGTCGACCGCCGCCCCCTGGTTGAACCACCAGAACAGCTTGGCCACCTTGAAGGGGCGTCCGGCGGCGGCGGCCCGGCGGCGGGCGGTCACATAAAGCGGCTCGGCCTGGATCAGGGCGTTCGACTGGAGCCAGAACCGGACCTCGCCGGTGTCGCGGAAGTACCAGCCGTTGCCGACGATCCCATGCCCCCGGGGCGGCAAGCCGGTCAAAATGCTGGCCTGGGCCGTGCAGGTCACGGCCGGCACGACCTCGCGGAGCGACTGCTGCCAGCCCGCCTCTGCCAGGGCCCGGAGCCGGGGGGCCATCGCGAGCAGCTTGCCGGTCAGGCCGACCGCGTTGATCAGGACCAGGGGCGTCGACTCGGGCACACGGACGCTCCGCCGGGGGTGGATGGAGGAAGGGCCCGGCCGTCGCGGTCGCGACGGCCGGGCCCCGAGATGACGACGATCCGGCCGATCCGGGCCTCGGCTCGGATCAGGCCGAGAGGCCCGGGAGCCGCGACGACAGATTCCGCCGCCAGAAGGCCGCGCCGGCGAAGGCGAGCATGACCAGGGTGGCCACGCCCACCGTCCCCTGCGACCCGCCCTCGGTGAACCCGTAGCTGTGGAGGCCGACGCCGAGGACGAAGTTGACGCCGTACCAGGCCATCAGGACCGAGAGGAAGCAGACGACCGACGACATGACCAGCCAGAAGGTGTTGACCCAGCCGGCGAACCGGCCGTGGAGCGGCATCAGGTAGACTAGGAGGGTGATGAGGGCCCAGACCTCCTTCGGGTCCCAGCCCCAGAACCGGCCCCACGAGACGTCGGCCCACCAGCCGCCCAGGAAGGTCCCGGCCGCGACGAGCAGGATGCCGACCTGCATCGAGCGGTAGATGAAGCCGGCCATCGGCTTGATCTGCGCGGCCGTCGCCTGCATGGCCACGGCGCGGGCGTCGAGCTTGGGCCGGGCCGGGGTGGCCGTCGTCGGCTCGGCCGAGGCGAGCGCGGCGTCGTCGAGGTTGACGTCGGGCCGGAAGACCGCGCGGTTGATCGCCTCGCCGAGGATCGCGAAGGCGGCCGTCGCCGCGAGCAGGCCGCCGACCGAGCCGATCACGATCGAGGGGTAGAAGCCGTAGGCCTCGACGAACGGGCCCAGGCCGAACCGGCCGTAGGAGGCCATCGCGCCGAAGATCCCGGCCCCGAGCAGGGGGAGGCCCGGCAGGAGCGGCGTGGCCAGCTCGCCGAAGCTCGACGACCGCTTGTATGTGGCCGTCAGGTATGTGGCCGAGGCGATCAGGCCCAGCCCCCACGCCAGGGCGAACGCGGCATAGCTGGAGACGATCGTCAGGACGTGGATCGTCAGCCAGAAGTTGTCGCGGAGGACCGGTGGGAGCTGGGGGATCTTGGGGTCGAGCATCGGCACCGTCGCGGCGAGCGACGTGCCCAGCAGCGCGACGAGCGAGCCCGCCAGGGCGGCGTAGGTCTTGCGGTAGATCGCCTCGATGATGAAGCCGAGGATCGAGAGGACCATCGCCACCCAGATCACCGTCTCGTACATGTTAGTCACCGGGGCCCACCCCGAGATCGTGATCCGGAGCAGGAACCCGTAGGCCTCCAGCGCGATCCCGGCCGCGAAGGCGGCGATCCCGCCGAGGTAGAACGCCGGCGCGATCCGGCCGAAGCCGGCAATCCGGTTCGTGGGCGAGTCGTAGCTCCGCGCCACCAGGCTGAAGATCAGCAGCAGGGCCCCGCAGAAGTAGGCGATCGGGGCCTTGAAGAACGGGGCGAACTCGTTGAAGTGGACCTCGCGGGCCATCGCGGAGGCCTCGGGATAATGGCCCGCGTTGACCGACTTGCCGAGGTCGGCGGCCGCGTCGAGCAGCGCGAGCGCCGGGCCCTGCGAGGCCCGGCCCGGGTGGATCAACTCCTCGTCCTCCATCGCCTTGTAAGCGGCGCGGAAGGCCTCGACCTTCGCCGTCGGGTATCCGGCCTTGGCCAGCTCGTCGACCGGCGTCTCGCGGATCACGCCGAGGGGGACCCAGGCCGACTTCTCCTTGAGCCAGGCGGTGTAGCGCGAGTCGAACTCGGCGTCGGTCCCGGGCAGGGCCCGGTCCTTGCCGGGGATGTCGTTGAGGTACTTGTTGAGGGTGGCGAAGGCTTCGAGTTCGAGGGGGGCGAGGTTGCGTGGGCCCTTCTCCTCGGCCTTCTTGTAGGACTCGGTGGTGAAGTTGAGCATCGCCGCGTTGGCCGGTCGGGGCATCCCCAGGAGCGGGACCGCCCCGAGGGCCTCCTTGTCGCGGATCGCCCGGTAGTGGGCCAGCTTCGTCCCGACCTCGAAGCCCTTCTGCTCGAGGTCGGTCAGCTTCGGCTTGGCGCCGGACATCGGGCCGGGCCGCTCGCCGCGGCGGGAGAGGCCGTCGAGCCACTGGAGGAACGGCGTGTGCTTGCCGTCGGCGATCACCTCGGCCGATTCGAGTTCCTCGGGGGTGAGCCACTTCGTCTCCTCGCCGACCTTCACGGCCAGCGTTTCGAGGCTGGCGGCGTCCTCCGGGACGAGCTTGGAGTCGCGGACGAGGGCGCGGAGGGACTTGGCGTCGACCTCCTCGGGATGGTCGGCCAGGGCCTTGAGCCGGGCCCGGTCGGCCTCGGCGGTCGAGGCCTTGCCGGCGATCGTCTCGGAGGCGTGGACGAAGTCGTGGGCGAAGATGAACTGCTTGAGCGGCAGGTACTCGACGGCGATGATCGGCTGGACGTCCCAGAACTTGGGCCGGACCGACCAGTCGAAGAACGCGGCGACGGGGGTCCAGGTGGTGACGGTCTTGCCGTCCTCGCCGACGAGCTTGATCGTCTCGCGGGTGTAGATCTGCTTGATCTCCTCGCGGGCCACGGTGTCGATGGGCTTCCTCCGCCCCTCGTGCATCATGGCGAGTCGGCCCAGCGTCACGTAGGCGGGGCCGACGCCGAGGGCCACCTTCTTGGCTTTCTCGTCCGCCCGAGGCGGGTGGTCGGGCGAGGCCGCCGCCAGGATCGGCAGGACCAAGCCGAGGCAAAACCATCCGATTCGACGTCGCATTGAAGTGCTCCCGGCCGGAAGAGGGGCATGGGATCGGTTGGTATTCATGAGTCTCAGAGCGGCTCGATCTCGTCGCGGTCGGGCTCGGCGGCGGGCAGGGTCGGGGCGGCCGACCGGTTCGCCTTGGCTTCGAGGCGGAGGCGGGCCTTCGCGGCGTTCCGCTCGCGCTCGCGCTTGCCGCCGTCGGTGAAGATCCCAGCCCGCATGTAGAACTGGACGAAGGCGCCGAGGACGACGATCACGCAGCCGGCGTAGATGATCCCGCGGGCGGGGTTCTTGGCGACCTGGAAGACCGAGACGAACTCGCCGGTCTCCCGGCCCGACTTGGGGTCGAGGTAGCGGGAATAGTTGGTCTGGAAGAACCGCCAGCCCTTGTAGTCGAGGGTGTGGTTCATGAAGATCGAGTGCGGCTGGTCCTTGATCCCGGACGCCTCGTCGGTCAGCCGGACCTCGCTCTTGAAGCTGGAGGCCTGGCTGGTCCCGGGGTCGAAGCCGACGTCGAAGTCGTCGAGGGTCAGCGAGAAGCCGAGGTCGAGGCGGTCGACGTCGAAGGCGACCTCATACATCGAGTCGGGGAAGGCGACGGTCTTGTAGTCGATCTCGAAGTCGGGCGACTTGCGGAGCCAGATGTCGCGGGTGACGCCGCCGACGGTCAGCTCGGCCAGGATGGCGCCCATCGCGTCGTCGCGCTTGCTCGGGGGCAGGTCGACCGACTCGGCGACGATCTCTCTCCGGCCGCCCTGGAGGAAGTCCTCGACGGTGAGGGTCATGGTCATCGGCGTGGCCGCGTTGCCGCCGAAGGCCGTGATCTCCTTGCCCTTCGCGATCAGGCCGTGGGCCTTGAGTTTGGCCGGCGTGCCCCGCTCGAACACACGGTAGGCGAGCCGGCCGCCGTCGTCGGCCATGACCTCGATGACGCCGAACTTGCCGTTGGCGGTCCCGTCGACGACCGGCGGGCAGAAGTAGCCGACCTGGACCAAACCCTTGGGGGTCTCGCCGGCCGGGTCGTCGCGCCTGGGGATCACGGCCGGGACGTTCGGGAGCGAGGCGAAGCCGTTGTGCTCGACCTCGGGCCCGTCCCCCTTCCGGACGTTGAACTGGACGATGTTGATCACGTCCTCACCGATCTCGCGGCGCTGGGCCGGGTCCTCGATCGGGACGTGGACGACCTTGGCGAACGAGGCGGTCAGGTCGCTCTCGGGCAGCGGGATCGGCACGCCGGGCTTCGCGTCGTCGACCCGGACCTCGAACGTCCGGTCCTTGCCGGCCTTGTCGACGTAGTGGAGCCGGGCGACGCCCTCGGTGCCGGGGTCGGCGGGGGGGGTGAGGAAGTCGGCGAAGACCTCGGGCCGCTCGGCGAGGCTGAAGACGAACTGCGCGGGCCCGGCGTCCTTGACGGCGCGGCGGGCGCGTCCGGAGCCGATCGCAAACCAGCGCTCCGACTCGGTCGGGAAGACGTCGACGGCGGCCTTCTGGCCCGGCGGGATGACCCGAGGGCGGAGCTTGACCATCGGCGGGCCGGCGGGGTCGGGCACGAAGATCACCTTGGGGATCGACGCGGCGTAGAACCCCTTGACCGCCAGCTTGAACGGGTCGGAGGGCTGCGAGACCACCTGGAACCGGCCGGGCGTCCAATCGAACGCGCCGGGGTGGAACGGGATGCGATACTCCCCGGTCGGCTTGCCGGTGTGGGGGTCGACCGGCTTGACATAGATGACCGGCTTGTGGCTCCGGACCAGGCTGCTCGAGGTCTGCCGCTCGAGCATCCCCAGCAGCCCCTCGTCCGCCGTCTGCGACGCCCACCACGACCCGCCGATCACCACGAGCAGGCCGAGATGGGTGATCAGGAACCCGGTCTGCCGCTTGACCCAGGGGTAGCGGATCAGGGCGGCGCAGAGGATGTTGGTGCCGAGGAAGGCCATCAGGAGCGCGAAGCCCTTGGTCTGATAGATGTAGTCGTTGGCGGCATTCAGGCCATAGTCGCTGTTGAACTTGGTGCCGTACGCGAGCGTGCCGGCGAGCGTGGCCAGGCAGATCACCGCCAGCTTGAGCGAGGCGAGGAAGCGGAACACGGAGTCGAACACCCGGAGCACCAACGGCGACTTCGGCGTCGTCGCTCCCTGGGGCTTGTCACCGTCGCGCGGGGGAAGGGGCGTGGGGGTCTTCTTGGTGGCGGTCGCCATGTCGAGCACCTGTCGCGGGGCCGGCGTCGAGGGTGGGTTCGCTGGGGCGGGGCGGTCGGCCCGACGCTTCGTCACGCTACGGCCTAGTGTAGTCAAACGAGGCGGCATGGGCCAGTCGCCCCCGCCTCGGCGGGAGATCCCGTCCCCCCGTCTTACGAACCCGGGCGGGACCCGGTTCGACCACGCTCTCGTCCGATCGCCAAGCAGGAGGAGGAAGCCTTCGCCGACCTACGTACAATCTTTGTTGAATTTTCACTCGCCGTCAAGGCCGCCCAGGTCCGCGATCAACAGAAGCGGGTGCCCCTCTCGATTTTGGAGGTCTCGGTTGGTATGACAGAGGATTAGGAAGTCTGGGTTGTTCTGAAAGGATTGCCAATGCCGACTCTCACCATCGAATATCGCGACGAGAACGAACGGCGGGCCTTGGAGCAGGCCATTGCTTATGTCAATGACCTCCGTCAACTCGCCATTGATGCACCGGCGGGAACCGTCCTGGACGCGTGTGAGGGACTCGCGCTCGACAAGGGACGGGCCTTGCTCCGCACAACGCTCGCGTCGGCCTTGCAGAGTCGCGTGGCGGTGGTCGAGCAAAAAAAGGGGACGCACGGCTCTGCCCCAAGGCGCACCCGGGGCGGTCTAAAGGGCTGCACTCGCGGGTCGTTCTGACCGCTCTGGGGCCGATCAACCTGGCACGTCGCTATTTCTCCTGCTCGATTTGCGACCAAGGGGAATTCGGCGCCGACACCATCCTCGGTATTGACGGCTACCTCACCCGGGGAGCCTGCCGGATGGCTTGTCTTTTGGGAATCCAGCGATCCTTCGAGAAGGCCGAAGTCGCTTTGCGTGAGGTGGCCGGCTGGAAACTCGACGATAACACGATCCGCCAGCTCTGCCACGCGACCGCCGCCCGGGCGAGTTCGACCCGCGAGCGACGAAACATTGCCCAGGCGTTCGCTCGGGTTGGAGGGGACTTGGAGTTGCAGATCGACGCGGGCAAGGTCAATACGCTCGACGGCTGGCGTGACGTCAAAGTCGCCGTGGTGGCCCGCCGCAAGCCGGGTGAGTCGATCACCCCGTCGGACTGGGACCGGCGAGACCTGCCGAGCCCCGCGTTGCGTTCGATCGTGGCCGCGGTGGAAGAGGCCGAAGCGTTCGGGGGGCGTTGCATGGCGGAGACGACGAGGCTCGGGCTGACCGATCCCAAGCAATTCAACGTCTTGGGCGACGGGGCCGAGTGGATCTGGAACCCGGCGGCTCGTCGATACGACGGGGCCTCGCAATGCCTGGACTTCTGGCATGGCTCGGGCCCTCTCGGCGAAGCAGTCCGAGCGGTGTTCGGCTCAGGCGTCGAGGCCGAGGGGGGATTGGATCGCGGCCAGTTGCGTCTGCTGGAGGATGGTTATTGCGGCGTGACGGAATGGATCGGAGAGCTGGCGTTGAAGATCCCAACCCACGGCGACGGCGCGGCGTTGGGTCCGGTGCTGAACTACTTCGCGGGGCACCAGACGCGGCTTAACTACGTCCTCCGATTGCGTCGGGGTCAGTCGATCGGCAGCGGGCTAGTCGAGGGATCGATCAAGCAATTGCTGAACATCCGGATGAAGCAGACAGGTGCCCGCTGGAAACTCGAACATGTCGCCTCGATGGTCGAATTCGGTGCATTGGCAGCCGGAACCGAGTGGGAAGCGTTCTGGAAGCGAAATTGAACCAACGCCAAGATCGAGAGGGGCACCC
>JAABUX010000500.1_pt1 | contig 67430 bp, 56 predicted proteins | sample 5561851 | NCBI WGS metagenome assembly JAABUX01 (sample SAMN10711883, study PRJNA513361) | rock metagenome | isolation source: Antarctica rocks | place: Antarctica: Victoria Land, Richard Nunatak red sandstone | collected 2016-01-03
CGACCTCCGCGAAGCCCGCTACTCCCTTGCCTCCGAAAACGACCGTGCCACCCTCCACCTCTGGTCCCAAGACCGCAACCTCGTCCGCCGCGTCCTCGCCGTCACCCCGCGCTCCCAAACCCTCCGCCTCACCACCCAGCGCTTCGGCCAGCTCCGCCCCCAGACTCTCGAGCTCACCCCCGACATCCACCTCCGCACCCCCACCGCTCGCGAAACCACCCGCCAGCGCTACCTCCGCCTCCTTGACCGCGTCCTCCTCCGCTCCTTCCCCGACGAAACCTCCGAAGGTTTCCGCTCCTCCCTCGACCTCGAGCGCTCCTTCGGCCCCGCCTTCGCCCGTGGCGCCCTCACCCGCGGCCAGCACGCAACCGCCGTCGTCGCCGTCAATGCCGCCGAGTCCCAGACCACCATCGACGGCATCCTCACCGTCGCCATCCTCTGGCTCCAGCACTGCCGCGACCACTCCGCCACCACCGCCACCCGCAAAACCCGCTTTTACGGCACCCTCCGCCTCATCCTCCCCCGCGGCACCGCCGCTACCACCCTCTCGCGCCTAGCCTGGCTCAACCCCCGCATCGCCCAGTACGAGCTCTACGAGCTCGACGAGACCACCGAAGACCTCACCCGCCGCGACCCCAACGACCAGGGCAACCTCACCACCCGCCTCCTCCACGCCCCCAACCAGGCCGCCGCACTCGACCGCTTCGCCGAAGCGCTCCCCAAGATCCTCGACCTCCTCCCACCCAATACCCGCCTCCTCGGCCTCGACACCACCCACCTTCCCGCACGATCGCAACCCCACCCCTCTACGTCGTCATCTCGACCCGACCCTCGCCCCACCATCTCGTCATCTCGACCGGAGCCGCGCCTCACCATCTCGTCATCTCGACCGGAGCCGCAGGCGAAGTGGAGAGACCCCCGCATCGCGCCATCACCAAACTCTCCCGAGTCTCAGCCTTCACACAAACCATGGCAAAGCCGGGTGCCCCATTCATCACAGCTCCATCGTGATGGGTGGGTTGCCGCCACAGGTCTATCCTCAGCCCCACAACCCCCAGCCCACCGCAACCACACCCCCGCACCTCACCCTCAAACCTGCGAGATCCGCCTCCGCTCCAACACAGAACTCGTCTTTCTCCTCCACGGCCTCGAGTTCGCCCGCATCCGCTCCTCCTTCGCCGGCCAATCCTTCAATCGCCAGCTCGAAATCACCGTCGGCTCCGCGCCCGAAACCCTCCTCCTGCCCTCCACCGAATCCCACCTCCGCGAGCTCATACACCAACTCTTCGATCGTCGCCGCCCCCACTCAGCACCCGCCTCAAACCAGACGCAAGACCCGCACCACCCCACTCCCGCCTCAAACCAGGCCCAGGACCCCCTCTTCCGCACCCAACCCGAACGCTGGCTCGAGTCCACCCTCCGCGCCGACCTCTCCGCCCTCGATCCCTGCCTCGAAGACTCCCCCGTCTACACCGGCGTCCCCGCCTTCACCGGCGCCGGCGCCAACCTCGACCGCGGCACCCTCGACCTCCTCGCCGTCACCCGCGCCCAACGCCTCGCCATCATCGAACTCAAAACCTCAGAGGACCTCCACCTCGCGCTCCAGGGCCTCGACTACTGGATCCGCGTCCGCCAACACCACCTCGGCAATGTGGACCCCTCCACCGGCCTCGGAGACCTCCAGCAGCACGGCTACTTCCCCGGCACCCGCCTCCGCTCCGAGCCCCCGCACCTCTACCTCGTCGCCCCCGCACTCCACATCCACCCCGCCACCGAGACCATCCTCCGCCACCTCTCGCCCACTGTCCCCTGGACCCTCGTCGCCCTCGACGAACGCTGGCGCACCCGCATCAAGCCAATCTGGCGCAAACGCAGCACCATATCCAGCTGAAGAGGTGTAGATAGGGTGGCCACCTGCGATCGAAGCCGCTAGAACAGGTCCATCTCTCCCGTGGAAGCCCACGACCGTGTCATAGGTCCACCCTCCCTCGGCAGGAGCCGTGTCCTTCCACTTCGAAACAGCCCGCTTAGCGAAACCGGTACCCCAGCCCTATTGTCACCAGATTCGGCTGCAGACCGCGCGGCGGGAAGTTCCCCCAGCGTTGGTACTCGTAGTCCGCACGCGCCGTGATCTTCCGGTACACCTCCACGTCAATGCCCCCCCCGCCGGAGTACATCCCGTACGTGCCATTCTGCAAGCTGTTCTGAAAACTGAACGTCCCCACGCCGGCCTGGACCTTCAGATACGGGCTGAAGATCTTGATCGGATACGTATACCGCCCGCCTGCCTCGTACGAGTTCTCTGTAATGCCAACCGTCCCACTCGAGAGATGGTGAAACGTGGCCTCGACTCCGAAGTGTCGGTAAACGTCAAACGTACCCCACACTGAAAACCCGTTGAAATTGATCGGGCTGTAATCCGGCTGCCCACGCATATACCCCGCCCCCACCTGCAGAATGCCGATACGCGAAGCCGTCGGCGCCGCCTGACCGTAGAGAGCCGGAGCCGTACCCATCACGGAGCCGGCAAACAGAAGACCGGCCAGAAACAAAAGTCTTCTTTGCATGCATTCACCTTTGACTAACTATGACTCCATAGCCCCGGAGTAGTTGCCCCCCAAAGCTAAAGTTTGATCGCGTAACCTGCGGACGTGTTTCGGCCCCATGGCAGCTCACGATGACGGAGGTACCGTGCAAGTCACCCGGCAACTCCTGCGATCCGATCACTTAGCTGCCAGCCTACCGGTTCACAGACCGCTTGCCAAGCAAAGAAGCGTAGATCGAGACCCCCCGCTTCCCGAAATGGAAATCGCCGCCTCAGCAAAAACCGGCGGCCCCAGCGTAGCCAAACGGAGAAAAATCCCCATCTCGCCAGTACCCCCACCAAGCCGCGCCACTCAAGCCACCACACCCCAAACGCAGCAGCTATGGCCTCACCGCCCCGTCCTCCGGAACCATCGTGGCGCTCGCATGCGTCTTCTCAAATTCGCGGTTCTCCGCGTCGATCACAATCTCCCGGCTAAAGAAAAACAGCACATGGAGCTTGAACTCCGTCCCCAGGCTCACCGGAAACCACACCCCATCCCCCTGCGGCGCATACACCACCGTAAACCCCAGCCCAGGCACGCTCGTCCCCAGAAGCGTCCGCACCGCCAACGGAATCTTGCGCGCCATCGCCGTGCTCACCAGCACCGGCTCGTAGACCGTCGTGTCGATGTAAGCCTCCCCCTTCCATCCAAACTCGTCCTTGTCCTTCGGCCGGAAAGCTATGTGAAACACCTCCCGGCCATCCCTGTGCTCACGCCCAATCAGCTGAAACAGCATCTCGCTCTGTCCCCCTGACGTAAGTGGAAACAGCCGCGGGTCGATCCCATCCTTCGACTTATTAGCCGTAAGATCGGCCCGCATCTGCTCCACCAGGCCGCGATCCATACTGTCGTCCCCAACCTCAACACTCCCCGATCCGTCCTCGTTCCTGACCGCAGTCGCGCCATCCTCCTTCGGCGCAGGCAGAGCGTCATAGCTGATATACCTGTGCTTCACCAACATCCGGCCCTGCAGTTTCAACAGCTCCGCATGCGATCCGCTCGCTGTCGGCGTCACCCGCGAGTCCGTAACCTCCTCGCACATCACCGTCTTTCTCTTGCGCGACATCACCCGCGCGTGCTGGACATACACATACCGCCCCCGCTCCGCCTCCGCCCGATCCTGATTGCTCGCCACCCGAGCCATGATCTCCTCCGCCGTAGGCTCCCGCCCCACAGACCCACCCGCTCCCTGAGCAAACAAAGCCCCGCCCCAAAGCACCACCGCAAAGCCGAGCACGATCGTGCGAGACACCGTCATCCCTACCCATACGCACCGTGCAGGAAAGAGGTTCCACCCCCGACGCGCAAACCGCCCGACCGCCGTCGCGGACAGTCCGTCCCCTCAAACCACCTGAGCTCCGGAGATTGCGTTCTGCGGAACATCGTTCCAAGATACTGGCAGCTTAGATTGAGCCTTCGCCTGCTGCCGCACAGGAACTCGCTCTAGCGATCTGGACAATGGCTCACGGCTTCGCGACTCTTGCTGCCGAAGGCGCTCTTGTCAGAGTCGGAAGTGGCGAGGCACACACAACGGCTGAAGCCCTCGCCCGTAGGTTGCTCCACAAAGACTTCAGAAAAGTAAGTGGCCCATTCGGAGGCGCACTAGTGGGAGCCGATGTCCAGTAGTCGAATAGCAGCTACTCGGAAGTGATCGGAAAGGATAGCTACAGGCAAACGCGGTTGTGTTCAGGATCGACTCGGGCTCAACCGGTCCAGTCAAATTCCCTCAAGTCGTTCTTTATCCCCGGTCCAACATCACGCGACCACACCTGACGCTCAGTCGCAACCCGCCCCGATCGCCTCAAGCGAAGCGCCCTCGGCTTCCGCCATCTCCGCCCCACCGTTGGCCGACCCCCCCGCAAAGAACGCCTCGACCGCCCCCAGCACCGCCGCCCCGCTCTTCGCCTCAAAGATCGACCTCCGCAACCCGGCCCCACCCGGCACCCCATGCGTAAACCAGCTCGCAAACTGCTTCATCTTCCCCACGCAGTCCCGCTCCACACTCTTGTTCGGCACCCCGCCCAGCACCGACCCCGCCCCGCGCTCCTCGGCCGTCGCCTCCTCCACCAGCATCCCAAAGTACGTCCGGATCATCCGGTACCGGTCCTCCCCCGTCGGCACGTCATACACCCCCGTCGCCGTGTACTGCGCAATCTGCCGAAAGATCCACGGATTCGCCGGTGCCGTCCGCCCGATCATCACCGCGTCGCACCCCGTCGTCTCCACCATCGCCGCCGCATCCTCCGGCGTCCGCACATCCCCATTCCCAATCACCGGAATCCCCACCGCATCCTTTACCGCCGCAATCCACTCCCACCGCGCCTGCCCCGTATACCCGTCCTCCCGCGTCCGCGCATGCAGTGCCACCGCATTCAACCCACACTCTTCCGCCATCCGAGCCAGCTCGACACAAACAATATTCGAGTCGTTCCAACCCATCCGGAACTTCACCGTAAAAGGAATCGAGACCGCCGCCCGCACCCGCTCAAAGATGACCTTGATCAGCGGCAGGTCTTTCAGCAAACCGCTGCCTCCGTTACACGCGACGACCCGCTTCGCCGGGCACCCCAGGTTCAGGTCCACCACATCGAACCCGGCCTCCTCCACAATCCGCGCCGACTCCGCCAGCGTCTCCGGAATCGACCCAAACAGCTGCGCCGAGATCGGATGCTCATCGTCGTAGTACGTCAGGTACCGCTTCCGCTTCGACTCCCGCATCCGGCTCAACCCATCCGCCGAAGTAAACTCCGTCATGATCAGCCCACACCCTGACCGCTCATTCGAGGTCGCCGCCTCCACCCCCTCGACCACCTCCGAACCCCGCTGAAAACTGTGCGCACCACTACCAGCCTCCGCACCACGATTTACCAGCAAATCACCATCGCAAACCGTAGAAAAAACACTCGCATTCTTGATAAACCGCCGAAACACCGTGTCCGTCACCCCGGCCATCGGGGCCAGCACTGTAGCCGGCGCAACCTCAACATCTCCCACAACAAAGCTCGCCGGCACACGCGTCCGCTCCGGCATCGGATGCTCCACCGGATCGTCCCATCGCCGCTGCTCCAGCGTGTACCGCTTCTTCACCATTCCTCCAAAAGAAACAGCCCCCGCCAGGCGGAGGCCATCTCCCTCAAACCAAGCGAGTTACTTCCCAGCCGCAGCCGCTGCCTTGCCCGCATCCGACTTCGCAAACTTCTGCCGGAACCGCTCCACGCGACCCGCCGTATCGATCAACTTCTGCTTCCCCGTGAAAAACGGGTGGCAAGCCGAGCAAATTTCAAGCACGATGTCGCCCTTGTGCGTCGACCGCGTCGGAAAGTTGGTGCCGCAGGCACACTTGACGTTGATATTCCCGTACTTTGGATGAATCCCTTCTTTTGGCATAACCCTAATCCTCTCCATCAGTTCCGCCTGCCGGCTCGCGGGTCGCTTGCAAGTGGCCAGTGTCACACTCACATCGATCTTCCTGTCGCGGCGACCAGCTCACATCACCTCTTCGGCAACATGCGGCGCTTTCCTCAGTCTACGTTGGATTCCCACACCGGGCAATCGGATTCATCCTGCCCCAGCCTGCGATACTGAAACTCTCCACCATGTCCGAACTCTGCCCCATCTGTGAAGGCTCCGGCTTCCAACTCATTGAAAAGCAAGGCGCACGCTTCGCAGAGGACTGCATCTGCCGCGTCCAGCGCCGAGCCGACCGTACCCTCGCAGAGGCCCGCATCCCCCCCAGATACGCCCTATCCTCTCTCGATACCTACGATTACGGCTGCACCAACGGCAGCCTCTCCGCCGCCTTTCTCGTGGCGCACCAGTTCGCCATGCGCTTCCCCGTAGATACCCGCGGGCAGGGAATCCTCTTCACCGGACCTCCAGGCCTCGGAAAGACCCACCTCGCGCTCGGTATCCTGCGTGATGTCGTCACCCGTCGCGGGGCCACCGGCTTCTACTGGGAGCACAAGGAACTCCTCGAAAGACTCCGCTCCTTCTATGACAAGCCCGTCGCCGGTGCGGAGGATAAACTGCTCCGCACCGTCATCACCTGTGATCTGCTCGTCCTTGACGACCTCGGCGATATTACCCCCAGCGATTGGACATGGGACACCACCTCCTACATCCTGAATAGCCGCTACAACGAGAGCCGTTCCACCATCGTCACTACCAACTTGCCGAACGAGATCCACTACCAGCCGGCAGAGGGCGAACAGACCAGCCAGCGGGCGCAGGTCCGCCGAGCCATGCGCCGCGAAACCCTCGGCGACCGCATCGGCGAGCGCATGCGATCGCGCCTCCAGGAGATGTGCGTCACCGTCGAGATGCAGGGCGAAGACTTCCGCCAGATAGCGAAGCGCGCCAGCTTCGGATAAAGCTCCGTTTCCTCTCCCCCGCGCACAACCCGAACCATCGAGCGGAACCCGCAATCTATCCCCCGCCCGTCCGCAGATATAGAATCGCGCCTGAGATGAGCGACGTTTCCCCCCAACCGACTCCGCAGAACCCCGCTCCACCCGCCTCGGCTGGAGACATGTTCACCCAGCCCCCTGCTCGGGGTGGAGGCCTCCCCTCTACGGCTTGGGCCATCGCCGGCCTCCTTGTGCTGGCTATCGTGGGTGGGCTCTTGCTCGCAAGTCGCCGCCACTCCGGACCATCGGCCAACACCGTTCTCCCGCTGGACCCCTACGCGTCCAGCCTGCCGATCACCGGCGCCGTGATGAGTGAGTCGACCAGTCTTTCCGGTGGCAAATCGACCTTTATCGATGGGCATGTCCGCAACACAGGCCCGAAAACCGTCGTAGGCGCGACGGTGCAGGTCTTCTTCCGCAACGACGAAGGCATGCCGCCCGCCATCGAGACGATCCCTCTACCCTTGGTCCGCACCCGAGAACCCTATGTGGATACCCAGCCCATCTCCGCCGCCCCGATCAAGCCGGGAGAGCAGCGCGAGTTCCGGCTCATCTTCGAGACGCTGCCTGGAAACTGGAATGTCCAACTTCCGGAGATCCATGTCGTGCACGTCACGACGAAGTAGCCCAATCTTTCCCACAGGCAATACTTACCGGAACGCGTAAAAATTACCGGGAAAATTACGTGAGTGCCCTTTTGGACACTCCTTCCCTGAATTCAATAAACCATTCCTATTTAGTCATATAGCTCACCTGCCCGGTTTGGTCCCCAGCATGCTCATAACATCGGTGTGATGCACTGTGAACTCGTCGGTGACCAACAGAAAGCTGTCACAGATAAGTTCAAAGGAGCTAAAAATATGACAAGGGCCATCAACACCATTTCGATCTCAGCGCTGATGCTCAGTGGCGCACTGACCCTGCCTGCACTGGCACAGTCCAATCAGAATACCCAGACCGCGAAGGACCCTGCTGCGGCAACGACCAGCAACGGCTCCATGAATCCCAGCGACAACGCGACCTATGCCACGGGCAAGCCGCTTGAGCAGCAATCGAAGGAAGGCTTCTGGGGTCATGTCAATCCATTCGCCCGCAAGAAGTGGGTAAACCGGCAGATCACGCCAATCAAGGATCGCACCAACGAGCTCGACCAGCTGCAGGCAAAGAACGCGAACGATATTCATGACGTCGACGGCCGCGCCCAGGCGGGCATCACCAAGGCCAACGCTGCAGCCTCCCTCGCAGATCAGCATGCCCAGGACGCCGCACATCGCGCAAATTCCGCCAATACGCTCGCCGGGACGGCCAGTTCCCGCACCGATGCTCTCCATAGCACGGTCAGCAACTTGGACCAGTATCAGGAGGTGAGTTCGACTACCGTTCCTTTCGTACCCGGACACACCGCTCTTGGGAAGACGGCGAAGGCGAATCTGGACGACGTCGCTACTAAGCTAAGTGCGGAGAAGGGCTACATTGTCGAGGTCCAGGGCTACAGCCGCTCCGGCGTCCAAGCCTCACAGGCAATGGCTGACTCGGTCGTTCGCTATCTCGTCACGGAGCATCAAGTACCCGTCTACCGCATCTACAAGAGCGGTCTCGGCAAGAACACGGCAAAGGCTTCCGAAGGCGACAAGCCGTTGACAAACGGTGTTCGCGTCACACTGCTGCACAACAGCCTGGCGACAATGGACAGCACCACCGCCACCAACGCGACACCGTCTGCCCGGCAGACCGGCGTTAGCAACCCTCCGGCAAATTAGTAGCCAGAGGCATTACCCCAGGGTGGAAAGCTCACCCGCAAGTTTGCTGAGATAGCGACGCAAGAGCGCACTCGCAAAACACTCTCCTAACCAGAGAGAACCAAGGCAGATTGGCCCCTCACGCGAGGGGCCTTTTTTTTTGCTTACCTTTTTGCTTATAGTTGTCATCCTGGGCGAAGCGCAGCGAAGTCGAAGGATCTGCTTCTTCTACCCATACCTCTGCGAGCGCGCCCGCTGTAGCCCAGCCCACACTGGGCCTTAATCCGCAAACGTCGAGTACCTCTCCATCAGGGGCCCCGCTGTGGCGTAACTGCCCCCCCAACTTGTCTAAAATAGAATGATGGAAGGCGGGAACAACCGCGCCTTCCCAAGACCAATCGAGATGTGCAGACCAAGGCCTAAGTCCAGTAGCAACTAGACTTTACCCGTAAACCTTTTGTTAAGAAGACTTTACCAAGAGGTAGGTTTTGTATCTTATTCATAGCGGAGACTTTATGCCAAGGTAGGGGGGGGAGGGGAGGTGGGCTCTGACCATCCCCCGCGGACAGCACGGTGCACCCGAAGAAGCTCCTCCAGCACACCCTTCAGCCTGTCCAGCCGCAGCGCATTGGCTCCATCGCTCTTGGCACACGCCGGATCGTCGTGGACCTCCAGAAACACCCCATCCACCCCGGCTGCCACCGCTGCCCGCGCCAGCACCGGAATAAACTCCGGCTGCCCGCCGCTCACCCCGTTGCCCGCGCTGGGCGTCTGTACCGAGTGCGTCCCATCGAAGATCACCGGCGCAAACGCCCGCATGATCGGCAGCGATCGCATATCCACAACCAGGTTGTTGTACCCGAAGCTCGCCCCACGCTCCGTCAGGCACACCCGCTCGTTGCCGCTCTCCCGAACCTTCTCCACTGCATGCCGCATATCCCACGGAGCCACGAACTGACCCTTCTTCACATTAATCGGTCGCCCCGCCTCCGCCGCAGCGATCAGCAGATCCGTCTGCCTGCACAAAAACGCCGGAATCTGCAGCATGGCCTCCGCATCGCCCAGTAGCTCCGAAACGCGCACGCAGTCCTCCGGCGTATGCACATCCGTCAACACCGGCAGCCCAGTCGCCGATCCGATGCCCCGCAGAATCCGGGCCCCCTCCTCCACACCCGGCCCGCGAAAGCTCCGGATCGAGGTCCGGTTCGCCTTGTCATAGCTCGCCTTGAAGATGTAAGGAACCCCGAGGTCCGAGGCGATCCTCTGGATCGCGTCCGCCATCCGGCGCGCATGATCCTCCGACTCGATGACGCAGGGTCCCGCAATAAGCAAGAGTTCACCGCCCCCAACCTCAACGCGATTCGTTCCAGAGCCAAAGCTGAAAGATGCGGTCACATGGCTATTTCACCACAGTGCCCGTTCGCGAATCCTCCCTACTCCTTCAACGACTGGCCCAGACCGGACAGCATCAGCGTCAGAAACGACAGCCCCCTTCGGCTGTCCTCACTCGCCAGTCGCCTGCCAATCTTCCACAGACTCGGCGGCTTCACCTCTAACTTGTGTTGGAGCGACGCCGTATCCAGCGCCGTGGCGATGCAGTTCAACACCTCCGGATCGAGCGCCGTCAGTATCTTCGCGAACGCCAGTAGATTGCGGATGCCCGCAACGCCCTCCGGCAGCTTTGCATACTCCGCCAGCTTGCCGGCGATCGTATCCTTCGCCCCCACCAGCCCGTGCAGCGTGTCCAGCAGACCCTGATCATGCGCCGTCTGCAGCACGTCCCAGGCAACCAGTGTTGCCTCCCCGTGCTCAATGGGCGCGGCTGTGAGCCGGCGCTCCAGCTCCTGTCTGGGATCCACGGGATTCGGTTTAAACGGTATCGGGTTTGCCATGCAACGCTCCTGAACTCTCTCGAAATATGCTCGCCGCGAAGCGAGCTCTAAACAGTCGTCGACTTGATCTGCACGAGCTTGTCATCAGGCCTCGTGCCCGGCAGGTAGTAGTCGGCCCTCGCCCACTTCCGCTCCACCTCCACCCCCGGCAGCGGGTTGCGCTTACCGTAACGGAAGTTCTGGCGCGGCAGCGGGTTCTCGCCCTGCTCCGGAAGCACCGACATCTGCACCGACGTCTCCTTGAAGGCAGGCGTATGCGTCGCGCGATCCGTATGGCTGCCCGTCAGCTTGTTCACCGGCTCCTTCGTCGAGTTCATCGGCATATAAAGCTGCTTGCCCTGCACCCGGTCCGTCACCAGCACCTGCACCCGCAGCTGACCGTAAGGTGAGGTCAGCTGTACATGCCGGCCGCTCGTCAGGCCGCGCTCCGTCGCCAGCTCCGGCGATACCTCCACAAACGTCCGTGGCGTGATATCCCGAATCCCCTGGGAGCGGTACGTCATGCTGCCCTGCTCAAAGTGCTCCAGCAACCGGCCGTTGTTGAGGTGCAGGTCGTACGTCGCCGAAAGCTCCTCCGACGGCGGGAGATATTCGATCGGATGGAACTTTGCCTTTCCATCGGGAAACGGAAATTTGTCCTTGAAGAGCAGCGGTGTGTCCGTGCCATCCGCGTGTACCGGCCACTGGAGGCTCTTGTACCCTTCCAGTCGCTGATAATTCACGCCCGCAAACAACGGCGTCAACCGCGCCACCTCGTCCATCACGTCCCCAGGATGCTTGTAGTTCCACCCACCTGCGCCACCCAGCTTCTGCGCGATCAGCTGAATAATCTTCCAGTCCGGCTTCGACTCGCCCAGCGGTTCCAGAGCCTTGTACAGCCGCTGGATGCGCCGCTCCGTGCTTGTGAACGTACCATCCTTCTCGAGCGATGGACTCGCCGGCAGCACCAGGTCCGCATACGCCGCGGTCTCGGAAAAGTTCACATCCTGAACGATCAGGAAATCCAGCATGCGCAAGGCCTCGCCTACATCGCCTGCGTTCGAGTCCGACGTGATCGTGTCCTCGCCCTTAATGTAGAGCACCTTGAGCTCGCCCTTTTTGATCGCCTCGATCATCTCGTGGTTATCGAGACCTTTCTTGGTCGGCAGTGTCACACCCCAGTCTGCCTCGAATTTCCCGCGGGCCTCGTCATCGTCCACGTGCTGGTAGCCCGAGTAAATATTCGGCATCGACCCAAAGTCGCTCGCGCCCTGCACATTGTTATGCCCGCGCAGCGGGTAAGCGCCAGCGCCCGGCCGCATGTAGTTCCCTGTCAGCAGCAGCAGGTTCGAGATCGCCGTCGACGTATCGGACCCGCCACAGTGCTGCGTCACGCCCATCGCCCACAAGATGCAAACGCCGTCGGCCTTCGCAATCTCATGCGCCACCGTAATCAGCGTCTCGCGCTCCACGCCCGTTACCTTCTCCGCATACTCCATCGTGAACGGCTCGAGCGACGCCTTGAACTCGTCGAAGTGATTCACCCACTTGTGGACGAAATCCATCTTCGCCATGCCGTTATCGAGGATGTACTTCGCGACCGCCGAGAGCCATACCGCATCAGTCGAAGGTAGCGGCCGCATAAAGATATCCGCGCGCTCCGCCATCTCGTGTTTGCGCAAATCGGCGACGATCAGCCTTTGCCCGCGATGTTTGTGAGAGCGCTTCACCCGCGTCGCCAGCACCGGATGACTCTCCGACGTGTTCGATCCCACAACCACCACCAGCCCCGCTATTTCAATGTCCGAGATCGACCCGCTATCGCCGCCATACTTCACCGTCCGCTGCAGACCCATCGTCGCCGGCGTCTGGCAGTAGCGGCTGCAGTTGTCGATATTATTCGTCCCGATCACCGCCCGCGCCAGCTTCTGCATCAGGTAGCTCTCCTCGTTGGTGCACTTCGAGGAAGCGATAAACGCCAGCGCATCCGGCCCGAACTCCTTTTTCGTCGTCGTGAACTTCTCCGCAATGAGATCGAGCGCCTCATCCCACGTGATCTCGACAAACGTATCGCCCTTTCGCAGCAGAGGCTTTGTGAGGCGATCATCGGCATTGATAAAGTCCCACGCAAACTTTCCCTTCACGCATGTCGAGATCCCGTTCGCCGGCCCGTGCATCGGCTCGATCTTCAGGAGGTGCCGGTCGCGCGTCCACACGTCAAAGCTGCAGCCAACGCCGCAGTACGTGCACACCGTCTTCGTGCGCTTCACCCGCATGTTGCGCATCTCCGCCTCCATCTCGGAGAGCGCCAGGATCGGTCCATACCCCGTGTTCGGTTCAACCCCCTTCACCACCTCGATCATGTCGTCGAGCACCTTGCCAGGCAGGTTCGTCAGATATCCCGCATGGCCCAGCATCGACTTCTCCATCAGCGCATTGCACGGGCACACCGTCACGCAGTGTCCGCAGCTCACACAGCTCGTCCCCTCGATGCGGTCTCCGCCATCCCACTGCACCCGTGGATTGGGGCTATCCCAGTTGATCGAAAGCGTCTCATTCACCTGCACATTCTGGCAGCTCTCCACACACCGTCCGCACAGAATGCATTGGTCCGGGTCATAGCGATAAACGGATTCGAAAAGTCCTTCTCGTACGGCTTCTCAAGATACGGTCGAGCCTGGTGCTTCACATCCAGATCTGCCGTCGCGTTGTGCACCGTGCAATTCTGATTGTTGTTGTCGCACACCGTGCAATACAGCTCGTGATTCTGCAGAATCCGGTCAAACGCCTCCCTCTGCGCAATGTCCACGCGCTCCCCCTCCGTCGTTACCATCATCTCCGCAGTCACCGGGGTCGCGCACGCCCTCACCAGATGTCCGCCCACATCCACCATGCAGGTGTCGCAGGTCTGGATCGGCCCCATCTGCTCCAGATAGCACACATGCGGCACAACCTTCGACGAGGTCTTCTCCGCCAGGCGTTTCAGCGCATCGATCAGCATCTCACCCTGATGCGCATCGGCGCGAACTCCGTTGACCGAAATGTGTGTATTGGGAGTGATATCCGGTGGAGTATTCAGTAAAGCCTTAGTAGCCATGGGTCCTCAGATGCAAGCGATGGTAGCAGGCGTTAGCCAAACTGGTTTCATCTCACGCCAGTCTTGTTACGACCATTCGATGTCGCACCACGGCCAACCTGCATCGAAATACTCGGCTCCAAAACGGCGCCAGACCAGCATCACATTCGCGGAGACCCCATGGCTGCCAACGCCAACCCTGACCCACGCGAACTGGGGCCAAAGCCGCCGTTCAAGGAACAGAAACAGCAGTACCCCGGAACCGTCCGTTCCCTCGACCCACCAGCGGACCACGGCGAAACCAGCTACACCGGCCGCAACCGCCTCGCCGACCGCGTGGCCATCATCACCGGCGCAGACTCCGGCATAGGTCGCGCCGTCACCATCGCCTTCGCCAAGGAAGGCGCGGATATCATCCTCAGCTACCTCCCCGGGGAGGAAAACGACGCCCGGTCCGTGGCCGAGATCGTCGAAAAGGCCGGTCGAAAGGCAATCTGTCTCCCCGGTGATATCGGCGACCCCGCCTACGCCCGCTCGCTGGTCTCCGCTGCCACCAACCGCCTCGGACGCCTCGACATCGTCGTTAACAACGCCGCCTTCCAAATGGTGCGCGAGAAGATCGAGGACGTCAGCCCCGAAGAGCTCGACCACACCTTCCGCACCAACGTCTTCACCTTCTTCCTCACGCAGGCCGCCCTCCCCATCCTCAAGCCCGGCGCCAGCATCATCAACACCACTTCCATCGAAGCCTTCACGCCCGAGCCAGGGCTCCTCGCCTACGCCGCCACCAAGGCCGCCATCGCCAATCTCACCAAGAGCCTTGCCAAGCTCGCCAAGGATAAAGGCGTTCGCGTCAACGGCGTCGCTCCCGGTCCCGTCTGGACGCCGCTCATCCCCTCCACCATGCCCGTCGAAAAGGTCGAGAAGTTTGGCGAGACCACCGTCTTCGGCCGCCCCGCGCAGCCCGTCGAGCTCGCCCACCTCTTCGTCTTCCTCGCCAGCGAAGACGCCGGCTACGTCTCGGGCGAAATCTACGGAGCCACCGGTGGCCGCACACCGCTATAAACCACACCCAAGCGAGATCGTGCTCCCTTGACGCTCGACCTCGCCGCACTCGGGTGCCCCATCCTCACGACAGGCTTTATCGTCGTTAGAGTGGGCTCCACTCTGCCGAAGGCAGGACCTATCGCTTTTGCTTCTGCTCTTGTACTTCCACCTCCTCAAACATGCCCTCTCCCTCGCAAGACTTCGCTCTCTCCCAACCCGCAGGTGAGATCCGCATCGGCATCTCCGGCTGGCGCTACAAGGGCTGGCGCGGCATCTTCTACCCACCCAAACTCCAGCAGCGCCGCGAGCTCGAATTCGCCTCGGGCATCTTCAACACCATCGAGATCAACGGCACCTTCTACTCCCTCCAGCACCACACCAGCTTCCAGCAGTGGGCGCGCGACACTCCCGACGACTTCATCTTCTCGATCAAAGGCTCACGCTTCATCACCCACATGAAGAAGCTGCGCGGCATCGACCAAGCTTTCGCCAACCTCCTCGCCAGCGGCCTCCTCGCCCTCGGCCCCAAACTCGGCCCCATCCTCTGGCAGTTCCCGCCGCAACTCCACTTCGACCCCGGCCGCTTCGCCGACTTCTTCCGCCTCCTCCCCCGCACCACCACCGCCGCCGCAAAGCTCGCTAAGACCTGCGACGATCGCATGCTCTCCCGCTCCGTCCTTGAAGCCTCCGTCGACATCCCCCTGCGCCACACCGTCGAGATCCGCCACGAGTCCTTCGCCACTCCTACCTTCATCGACCTCCTCCGCCAGCACGACATCGGCCTCGTCGTCGCCGACACCCCCGAGTGGCCGCTCCTGCTCGACGTCACCTCGTCCCTCGTCTACCTCCGCCTCCACGGCTCCGAGCAGCTCTACGCCAGCAACTACACCGATGAAGCACTCGACATCTGGGCGCAGCGCATCGTCACCTGGGCACGCGGCGGAACGCCGGACGAACTCGCCCCAGCTCGCCGCATCCACCCCGATCTCGCTCCCTCCCAACCCCGCGACGTCTACGTCTACTTCGACAACGATGCCAAGGTCCACGCCCCCTTCGACGCCCAAAACCTCCGCACCCGGGTTGACAAACTCCTGGCCGCGACGCCACACCAACTCTAGTCCGTCCAGAACCGGGTGCCCCAATCCTCTCCGGCAGCTTCATCGCCGGAAATGTGGAGTCCCCGCCCAGCTCTGCTGGTGGGTGCAAAGGGTGGGTCCAAAGCGCCACAGCACTCTCCGACAAGCCTCCTCACTTCCGACCACAGCGCCTCTATTCCGCCGTCGCCTCCAGCACCTGCTCCGCAGCCCGCAACCCACTTCGCATAGCCCCATGCACCGTCCCCCAGTGCCCCGTCACATCCGTGTGCTCCCCCGCAAAGAAAAGCGTCCCCATCACCGGCTCACTCATGGTCGCCGAAGCTCCCGACCCGCCCACGGCAACGTAGCTGTACGACCCCCGCGCAAACTCGTCCGCGCTCCAATCATGCGTGTAACAGCCCGTCATCTCCCCTCGCACAAACTCCGCGCCCACACCGAACACCTTACCCAGAACCGCACAAGCCTCTCGCCCAAGCTCCTCTGCACTCAAGCCCAACAGCGCATCCGCACGCGGTCCGCCCACCCATCCTGTCAGGCTGTTGCTCGGCTCCGGATGCGGCGTCCACCACACCGGCGGCAACTCCCCCAGCGCAAACAGGAGCTCAAACCCCGCATCGCCGGTTGCGGTCCCAGCTCCTCCCAGAACCGCGTCCGAAAGCTCAGCGTGAACCGGCACACCTCTCCCATGCGCATCTGCTCTGCCGCCCGCATCACCTCCACCGGCTCCGGCTCGATCGCGATGCCCTGTCCCAACAACACACCCAGCGGCAGGGTCACTACCGCACCCGCCGCCGCAAAAGTACCTGTATCAGTAACAATCTGCACCCGCCCCCGCTTCCACATAATCCGGCGCACCCGCACTCCCAAACGCACCTCTCCACTCAACACCCTCACGCGCTCCGCCAGGTACAGCGGCAGCTGGTCATATCCGCCGCGTACCCGAAACACCCGATCCCCCTCCGTGGCATCCTCCGCGGCCTGCTGCAAACCGAGCGCCCGCGCACTCGCTACCTGCGCATCCGCCGCGTTGAAACCCTCGACATACCCGATCGCCGGCTCACGTGCTTCGCCCGTCACCCCCTTGCGATCGAGATACTGCACAAAGCTCACATTCTCGCCCTCGAAGGTCTTCAGCTCCTCCAGAAGATCGGACGTGGCCCCCATTGTCTCGCCGCACTCGCCAAGCTCACCCCCTTCGAAACACAGCTGCGCTCCGTCACGCTCGTACATCGCACAATCCGCCTCGGCGATCAGCGCCAGCAGCTCCGCCGGTCGCCCGTGCACAAACTCCGCTCCCAGCTCCACTGGCTCCTGCTCCCCGACGCGAACCGTCGCAATACGCCCACCCACCCGCTCGCGAGCCTCCAGCACCAGCACCTTCATGCCCTTCTCTCCAAGCGCCCGCGCACACGTCAGTCCAGCCACCCCCGCGCCAATTACGATCACGTCTGCCTGCCCAAACCTCACCGCACTCGCTTCTCCATTCACGGGCCCACCCTTACTCATGCAAGCTCCCCAAACCGCTCCCGAACCAGCGTCAGCGCCTCCTCTGTCGTCGTCACAGCACCTTCAAGCTGAGCATCCTCCGCGACCTCCAACATCTCCTTAAAATGCGGCCCGGGTCTGTAACCGCTTCCGATCAAATCCTTTCCCGTTACCAGCAGCTTTGGCCGCATCAACTCTCCTGGCTCAGCCTCGTAACGCGCCCGAGCCGCCCGCGCAAACTCCCACATCCCCATCCTCTGATGGCATGCCATGCAGTCCAGCCAGTGCAGATCGAGATGCTCCTTAAACTTTGGCAGCCGCAAAAATCGCTTCAACGTCGACTCCCGCATCTCCAGCACATCGCCAAACCGCATATGGTTCTTCACCAGCGCCAGGATCTGCTCCGTATGCTCGTTCGAAAACCGCAGCCGCCGCAGAATCTCCTCCGCCACACGCACACCCACCTCCACGTGCCCGCTGAAACGAATCCTCTCCTTTCCACCCGACGCCACCGCCGACCGGTCCACCTGAAATGTCGCCGGCTTCCCAATATCATGCAGCAGCGCTCCCCACGCCAGTGTCGCCGAGCACCCAGGCTCCAGCCTCTCCAGCAGAAGCATCGTGTGCACCCACACATCGCCCTCCGGATGCCACTCCGGCGGCTGCGGGACGCCATGCATCCGCACCGCCTCCGGCAGCACTTGAGCCAGCAGCCCTGCCTCGTCCATCAACTCAAACGCCCTCCGCGCCTGCCCCTCCGTCAGCATCCGCGTCAACTCCTCGCGAATCCGCTCACAACTCACCTGTCCAATCTCGTGCGCCCACTCCTGCATCGCCCGCATCGTGCCAGTCTCTATAGCAAACCCCAGCCGCGCCGCAAACCGCACACCCCGCAGCATCCGCAGCTTATCTTCCGCAAACCGCACTCGCGCATCCCCGATCGCGCGCACCACCCCAGCCTCGAGGTCCTCACGCCCACCCACAAAATCCAGCACCGCCCCGCCCACATCGCCCGTCTCCTCGAGCCTCATCGGGTCCAGCAGCATCCCGTTGATCGTAAAATCCCGCCGAACCACATCCTCCCGAGCCTCCGTCGAAAATTGCACGGCATCCGGCCGCCGCCCGTCCGTATACACTCCGTCATTCCGAAATGTAGCCACTTCGGTTGCAATCTCACCCATCGATCCCGGCAGACACACCAGAACCACCCCGAAGTGCGCTCCCACCGCAAACGTCTTTGCAAACAGCCCAATCACCACCTCCGGCGTAGCACTCGTCGCCACGTCGAAGTCCTTCGCCCCCACCCCCAGCAGCATGTCCCGCACACACCCACCCGCAAAATAAGCAGCAAACCCAGCATCCCGCAGCACCCGCACAATCTCGAGCGCCGCCCGGTACCTCCCACTCTCCCGCCACACGTCCATACACACCATGTCCCCTAAAATGTATAGATGCCCGATGCCCCCGCACCGACCGGTCTCATCCTCGGCATCGAGTCCTCCTGCGACGAGACCGCCGCCGCCGTCGTCCGCCAAGGCACCGAGACCCTCTCCAACGTCGTCGCCAGCCAGATCGCCCTCCATGCCAACTACGGCGGCGTCGTCCCCGAACTCGCCTCCCGTGAGCACCTCCGCAACATCGTCCCCGTCACCCGCGCCGCCATCGCTGAAGCCGGCATCCGCCTCCAGGACCTCGACGCGGTCGCCGTCACCCGCGGCCCCGGCCTCGCCGGTGCCCTCCTCGTCGGCATCACCTACGCCAAAGCCCTCGCCTTCGCCCTCAACAAACCCCTCCTCGGCATCAACCACCTCGAAGGCCATATCCACGCCGTCCTCATGGACCAAGCTGCCCACCTCCTCGCCACACATCCGGGTGCCCCGGAAAGAGAGGTTTCCCGCACACCCACAGACCCGGGTGCCCCACCCTCTCCGGTCCTATCGGAAAGGTTGGGGTCGTCTTCCGGCGAATCTAATCCGCAGCCAGCCACCCCCATCCTCGCCCTCGTCGTCTCCGGAGGCCACACCCACCTTTATCTCGCTACAGAGAAAAGCCAAACTTGGGTGTACCGCAACATCGGCCGCACCGTCGACGACGCCGCCGGCGAAGCCTTCGACAAGGTCGCCAAACTCCTCGGCCTCGGCTACCCCGGCGGCCCCTGGATCGACCGCCTCGCCCCCCACGGCAACCCCCGCGCCGTCCCCTTCACCTTCGCCCCCATTAAGCCCCGCCTGCCCAAACACCCTGTCATCCCGACCGGAGCCGCAGGCGAAGTGGAGGTACCCGCTTCTGGCCAACCAACAACCGCCGTCATCTCGACCGAAGCAGCGCAGCTGAGCAGCGGAAAGACCCCCGCATTCGCTCCCTCCCAGTTCAACTCCAATCCCACCGCCCACCCGCGCTTCGACCTCTCCTTCTCCGGCATCAAAACCGCCGTTCTCCGCTACACCCAAACCCACGCCATGCAGTCCGCAATCGAGCTCCGCCGACCCATCACCCACAACCTCAAGCCCACCCTCGAAACCATCGCCCAACTCATCGCCAGCAACACCCTCGAGCCCCAAACCCTCGATCTCCTCGCCAGCTTCCAGCACGCCGTTATCGGGAATCTCCTCAAGCAGACCTTCGCCGCCGCCCAACATTTCGGTGCCCGCGCCATCCTCGTCTCGGGCGGAGTCGCCGCCAACTCCGAACTCCGCCGCCGCTTCACCGCCGATGCAGTGAGACATAAACTTCCCATAGCCTTCCCCACCCTCGCCCTCTCCACAGACAACGCCGTCATGATCGCCGCCGCCGCCTGGCCCAAACTCCTCGCCCAGGACTTCGCCGACGACGACCTCACCGCCACCCCCCAGCTCCGCCTCGGCTAAAATCAACCCAGTTAACCCAAAGAGCACCGCACACGCGGCTGCGGCAAAGGCACCCAAAAGCCACGTGGCAACCCTCGACCTCTTCAACACCCTCTCGGGCACCATCCAACCTCTCACACCCGTCGGCGCCCCCGCCCTCCGCATGTACTGCTGCGGCCCCACCGTCTACGACTTCGGCCACATCGGCAACTTCCGCACCTTTCTCCACGTCGACATCCTCCGCCGCTTCCTCCATCAACAAGGCGTCGCCACCCAGCACGTCATGAACATCACCGATGTCGACGACAAGATCATCCGCAACGCCCTCGCCGCCAACCTCTCCATCGGCGACTACTCCCGCGTCTACGAAGACGCCTTCTTCGAGGACCTCGACGCCCTCGCGATCGAGCGCCCCGAGATCATCGCCCACGCCACCGACTGCATTCCCGACATGGTCGAGCTCATCCAGCAGCTCGCCGCCAAAGACATCGCCTACCAGATCGAGGACGGCTCCTGGTACTTCCGTCTTGCTCGCGACCCCCAGTACGGCAAGCTCTCCAAAAAAGATCTCGCCAACCTCGAAGACGGAGCCCGCGTCGACGTCGACGAGTACGAAAAAGACGCCGCCCGTGACTTCGCCCTCTGGAAGGCCGTCAAAACCGCCCCTAACGGCGTCGAAGAGACCTCCTGGGACACCGCCCTAGGCAAAGGCCGCCCCGGCTGGCACATCGAGTGCTCCGCCATGGCCACCAAATTCCTCGGGGAGAACTTCGACCTCCACGCCGGCGGCGAAGACCTCATGTTCCCGCACCACGAAAACGAGATCGCCCAGTCCGAGTGCGCCTCTGGACAGACCTTCGCGCGCCACTGGATGCACGTCCGCTTCCTCCTCGTCGAAGGCAAGAAGATGTCGAAATCCGAGGGCAACTTCTACACCCTCCGCGACCTCCTCCTCCGTGGCTACCGTGCCTCCGCCATCCGCTTCCTGCTCATCAGCGTCCCCTACCGCCACCAGCTCAACTTCACCTTCGACGGCCTCACCGAATCCACCAACGCCATAGACCGCCTCCGCACCTTCCACGCCCGCATGCTTAAAGGCGCCGGAGCCCCAACAGCCACTCCAAAACCAATTGGGATCCTGAGCGAAGCCGCCACCCCAAACCAAACTGTCATCCTGAGCGGAGGCGCAGCCCCAAATAAAGTTGTCATCCTGAGCGGAGGCGCAGCCGAAGTCGAAGGACCCGCTTCTCTACCCAAGCCGCCAGTCCTCGCCACCGCCTTCCCCGAAGGCACCGACCCAGCCATCGAAGCCGCCACAACCGAGGCTGCCGAACTCTACACCGCCGCCCTCGCCAACGACCTCAACACCGCCGAAGCCCGTGCCGCCATCTTCGATCTCGTCCGCGCCGCCAACACCGCCGCCGACCACGGCACCCTTCGCCGCGGCAATGCCGTCCAGATTCTCGCCGTCCTCGACCTCTTCGACCAGGTCTTCGCCGTCATCGCCGACCGCGACGCCGAGCTCACCCGCGCCGCCCTCGCCTGGGCCGAAAAAGAAGGCCGTCTCAACGAAGCCGATCCCGCCCTCCTCGCTACCCTCGCCCTCTCCGATGCCGACATCGACGCCCTCGTCGCTGACCGCACCCTCGCCAAAAAACAACGCAACTTCGCCCGCGCAGACGCCATTCGCAACGACCTCCTCGCCAAAGGCATCCTTCTTGAAGACGCCAAAGACGGCGTCCGCTGGAAGCGCAAGTAGAACCAAGCCGCTCAATGTTCAATAAACCTCCGGACGCGTCGCCAGCCACCGGCGGGTGCACCATCCTCGAGACGGCCTGATCGTCTCTAGGGTGGGCTCCACTCTGCCGAAGGCATGATCTATCGCTCTTGCCTTTGTTTCTCCACCGTTGGCAACGACAACAACCCATCCACGCCTAATCGGTCTACGCCTCTCTGAGATCCGCGGTAGCATCTTCTGTCGGCGCGTTCTCTGCACCCGTACCCCGCCGCACCCGCGAAAGAATCACCATCGCCACCGAAGCCACAATCATCCCCATGCCCAGCACCTCCGTCGCCGCCAGCCGTTCCCCCAACAGCACGATCCCCAGCAGCACCGCGATCATCGGGTTCACAAACGCATACGTCGACACCTTGGTCACCGGCACATGCTGCAGCAGATACGTGTAAGCCGACAGCCCCACAATCGTCCCAAAGATCGCCAGGTACACGACCGCCAGCACACCCGTCCTCGTCCAAACCGCCGTCCGCAGCGTCCCTCCCCCCACCGCAATCACCAGGTTTAACACACACGCCGCGCCAATTTCCCACGTTGTCGCCACAAAGCTGTCCATCTTGAACTTGGATCGACGCGCCAGCACCGACCCCACCGCAAACGCCAGCGCCGCCACCAGCAGAATCCCGAACGCCAGCAGATGCCGCTCTCCGCGCGCCCCCACATCTGATGTCGACCGCCGCAGCGACGGCCACACCAGCGCCACAATGCCCAGTGTCCCCAGCAGCGTCCCCGCCCACCCACGCTTGTTCAACGATTCACCCCCAGGCATCCCCGTCTCGATCAGCGCAATCATGATCGGCATCGTCGCCACCACCAGCGACGCCAACCCGCTCGCCACCATCGTCTCCGCCCACGTCAGCAGAACGTTGTTCGCGCTCATCAACAGCACACCCACCAGCGCCAGCCGCCATGCCTCTCCGCGCGTCACCTTCAGGCTCTTCCCCCGCAGCACGCAAAACCCCGCCAGCAAAACCGTCGACAGCAGCGTCCGGCAAGCGCCCACCAGCGGCGGAGCCAGGTGCGTCCCCGCAATCCGAATCGCCGTATACGTCGACCCCCAGAAGAAATACACACACGCAAACGCAACAATCACACGGCTCGACAAATGACTCGGAGGGGAAGCTGACATGATAGGTATTCACCCAGCATACCAATCTCACCCTTGCTAGCATGAAACAGCGATTCTGCCGAAAGCAACCAGCTCCCGCTCCGCTTCTGGGTTGTCATCCTTCGCGCAGCGGAGGATCTGCTTCTGTAGTCGCCGCTGCCTGTTCTTTTGTTGCTGCCTGTTCTTTTGTTGCTGTCTGCTCTTTTGTTTGTCATCCCGCAGGGATCTGCTTCGCCGTTGCTTGTTCCACCGCGGTCATTCTGAGCGCAGCGAAGAACCCCTGTATTCCGTCTTTGCTTTTGTTGTTAGCCCACATCCCAGTCTCGAAAGGTGCCGGTTGATCAACCATCCCCTCGATCAGCAACTCCGCAGCTCACCACCCCAGCCACTGCGCCGCATCGTCGTCAAGCTCGGCACCAACGTTATCATGCGCCCCGACGGCCGCGTCGCCCTCGGCCTCCTCTGCGGCCTCGTCGAGTCCATCGCCGCCCTCCGCGAGCTCGGCGACGAGATCCTCGTCGTCAGCTCCGGCTCCATCGGCCTCGGCATCGAGCGCCTCGGCCTTCCCCAGCGCCCCACCGATCTCGCCCAGATCCAGGCCTGCGCCGCCGTCGGCCAGTCCCGCCTCATGAGCATCTACGACGACGCCTTCGACCGCCTCGGCTGCCGCATCGCCCAGGTCCTCCTCACCGAAGACGACTTCCGCGACCCCACCCGGCACGCCAACCTCCGCCGCACCCTCCACGCCCTCCTCTCGCTCGGCGTCATTCCCGTCGTCAACGAGAACGACACCGTCTCCACCCTCGAGCTCGACCGCCCGGCTGAATCATCAGGTCAGGAACGCATCTTCGGCGACAACGACAAGCTCTCCGCCCTCCTCATGACCCACATCGACGCCGACCTCCTCGTCCTCCTCTCCGACGTCGACGGCCTCTTCGACCGCAACCCCGCCGATCCCGGCGCCACCCTCATCCCCATCGTCCCCGAGATCACCGACGCCGTTCTTTCCCACGCCCAAGGCGGCAACGGCCGCGGCCGAGGTGGCATGGCCTCCAAACTCGAAGCCGCCCGCATCGTCACCGAGGCCGGCCACACCGTCATCATCGCCAACGGCCGCACCCCACAAGTCCTCGAACGCATCTGCCTCCAACCGCACGCCGACACCACACCTATCGGCACAACCTTCCTCCCCAGAGGAGGCTGACGCTCGATGATCCAAACCCCGCACTCGCTGTCATTCTGAGGACCCTGAGCGAAGTCGAAGGGGACGAAGAATCCCGAGAGATCCAAATCACCCAAACCGTAAGTATCTTTCAACCATGAACATCCGACCAGCCATCCCGGAAGACGCACACGCCATTGCCCACATCCACGTCGCAAGCTGGCAGGCCACCTACCCCGGCCTGGTTCCGCAGCACTACATCGACGCTCTAGACGCCAACGAGTTCACCGAACGCTGGCGCGATCGCCTCCTCAACGACATGGCCGTCTCCATCTGCGTCGCCGAGATCGACGACGCCCTCATCGGCTTCGCCTCCGGTGGCCCGATCCGCAAACCCATCGCCCACTGCGACGGCGAACTCTACGCCATCTACCTCCTTCCATCCATGCAGCGAAAAGGCGCTGGACGCGCCCTCGTCAGGCACATCGAAAGCGAGCTCCGCAAACAGGGTCGCAGCCACATCCTCGCCTGGGTCCTCCGCGACAACCCCGCCACCTCGTTCTACCAGCGGCTCGGCGGCAAGGTCGTCGCCGAAGACATCGTCGAGATCGGCGGCGCCCACCTCCCAGAGCTCGCCTACGCCTGGACCTTCGGCGCACCCGGACAGGCTCAACCGTAAGAACGGATCCCCAGGAAAGTCAGGATCCGCGCAAAAACTGCCACTAAAAGGTTCGCGGGTCGTTGTCTTACGTCGTCATCCTGAACGGAGTGAAGGACCCCTGTATTTTGTCGTTGCCCTTGCCTTTGCCTGTTCCTAAAATCCGTTCAATCCGTACAAATCCGTGTTAAGCCTTTAGTCTTGAACATATCCTTACAAAACGCATCATGGAAAACCAAGGAACTCAGCAAGCCTCACAGACAGTCCAGACAGCCCAAGCCGCCAAGCGCGCCTCCCACACCCTCGCCCCGCTCCCCACCGAACAACGCAACTCAGCCCTCAAAGCCATCGCGCTCGCCCTCGAGTCCTATACCGACCGCATCCTCAGCGCCAACAACGAAGACCTCGCCGCCGCAGACGCCTTGGTCAAAATCGGCGAACTCTCCGGAGCCAACCACGCCCGCCTCGCCCTCTCCCCGCACAAGCTCGCCGAGATGATCGCCCAGGTCCGCACCGTCGCCGCCCTACCCGATCCCCTCGGCCGCCAACTCGACGCCATCGAGCTCGACCGAGGCCTCGATCTCGAAAAAGTCTCCGTCCCCCTCGGCGTCCTCGCCGTTATCTTCGAGGCCCGCCCCGACGCCGTCACCCAGATCGCCGCACTCGCCCTCAAGTCCGGCAACACCGTCCTCCTCAAGCCCGGCAAAGAGGTCGAGCGCACCGCCGCCGTCCTCGTCAGCATCATGCGCGAAGCCCTCGCACACACCGCCATCCCGCCCGACGCCGTCGCCCTCATCCTCGGCCGCGAACAGGTTGCCGAACTCCTCCACCTCACCGCCCTCATCGACCTCGTCATCCCCCGCGGCTCCCGCGCTCTCGTCGAGCACATCCAGGCCAACACCCGCATCCCCGTCCTCGGCCACGCCGACGGCATCTGCCATATCTATGTCGACGCACACGTCGACCCCGGCCTCGCCCTCAACGTGATCGACGACTCCAAGACCGACTACCCAGCCGTCTGCAACGCCGCCGAGACCGCACTCATCCACACCTCGGTCGCCCCCACCTTCCTCCCCGCCCTCACCGCCCGTCTCCACGCAAAGGGCGTCACCGTCCTCGGCGACGACCGCACACAGGAGATCCTCGGCCCCGCCCAATCTGGCCCCGTGACAAATTGGCACACCGAGTACGGCGACCTTACCCTAGCCCTCCGCATCGTCGACTCCCTCGACGACGCCATCGCCCACATCCACCAGTACGGCTCCGCCCACACTGAATCCATCTGCACCACCGACCCCGCCGCCGCCGCCCGCTTCCTTAACGAGGTCGACGCCGCCACCGTCCTCCTCAACGCCAGCACCCGCTTCGCCGACGGCTTCCGCTTCGGCCTCGGTGCTGAGGTCGGCGTCAGCACCAGCAAAATCCACGCCCGCGGCCCCGTCGGCCTCGAAGGCCTCACCACCTACAAATACATCGTCCGCGGACAAGGCCACCTCGCCGCCAACTACCGCGGCCCCAACGCCCGCACCTTCACCCACATCCGCAAGTCGTAACCAAACCGAGCACAACCCGCGCCCAAGCCACAACCCTCAAACCCTGTCATCCTGAACGGAGTGAAGGACCCCTGTATCTGTCTTTGCTCACGCCCCGCCTCCAACCCACGCCGTTGAAACCGGCAACCCTCGCCCAAAGACAAAGAACGGAGCGGAAATATCCGCCCCGCCCAAAACTCCGCACTGCCACACCGATCAAAAGTTGAACGTCACCTGCCCCGAAACCGTCCTCGGAGCCACAAAGTGCGTCCCTGAAAACGTCGACAGAAAGTTGTAAAGAGCATACTTGTCCGTCACATTCACCGCCGTCACACTCACGTTCGTCTTCACCTTGTCCGAGTGCAAATGCCCATGCAGCACATCGTCCCAACCCGCCGCCATATCGAATAGCGTCCGTGGCGCCACCCGCGCCGGATTTCGATCCGGATTCTGCGTCCCCGGCGCCGGTATCCTCACCAGCGATGAACTCAGTGACCCCGGCGCACAGCTCGTCAGCGGAGCCCCCAGCGTTGCCCGCACACCGCCGCATGTCAACTGGATCTGCTGCTGCTGATCCCCGGTCAGATACGTCAGGCTCACCGGCGTCGTCGTATCCGTCGCAAACGGCGCATTGCCTGCCACCTCGCCGCTCTCATATCGCCACGTCAGCCCGTACCACGGCCCGTTCGGCTTCGGCTGAAACTGCAGGTGCGTCGTCTGCTGGAACGCCTGGTCATGATCAATCCGGAACGGTGCCGAACTCGTCGTCAGCGTTGGATCGTTGAACAGGATCCCGCCCACCTCCAGCCCAAAGAATCGCGACCGTGTATGCCCCAGCACCGAGTACGCCGATACCCCATGCGTCTGCGGCACCGAAACCTTGATCCCAAACCCATCAATCTTGGACTTCTTCCACTGAATCGGAAAAGCCAGAGGTGTATTCAGCAAAACATCAAAGTCGAAGTCGCGATCCGTGTACTTCCAGAAATACTCGCCGTTCACCACCACGTGCCGTCCAAACCCCTGCTCAAAGCCCGCATCGTACTGCGTCCGGCTCGCCGGCTTCAAAGGCGTCGCAAACCCCGCGCCCTCCAACCCGCCAACCCCCGTCGAACTCGACACGATCAGGTTCTCGTTGTACGGCGTCAAAAACAGCTTGCCGTACCCCAGCCTCAGCACCGTGTTCGATCGCCCCACGTTGTACGTCACGCCCAGCCGCGGCTGCACCATCGACCGCCGGCTAATGCCGTTGTAGTTGTCCACCCGCCCACCCAGCAAAAAGGTGAACTTCTTGAAGGCCAGGTTGTCCTGGACGTAGATCGCCTCCTGCTTGATATCCGTCCGCCCATTGAAGTGGTACAGCGTCCCGCCGCGCGTCAGGTCAAACGGCGCCAGCGACATATTGAAGCCAGGATTCTGCATGTCCGGCCCGGTTTGGCCAGGCTGCGGCGTCGCCGGACAATTGTTGTAATCATTCGCGTTGGGCGCCAGGTCCGGCGTGCCATCGGCAAGCAGGCACGGCGCGTTACTCGATGGGCTCGTCACCCCCAGCGAAAATCCCTCGTGCAGAAACGTGTGGTAAAACATCGCTCCCGCCTTGATCGTGTTGATCCCCTTCGAATACGAATAGTCCGCCTTGATCCCCACATTCTGCAGCCGCCGCGACTGCGCCAGCGTATCCGGCGTGTCCGAAAAAACATTCTTCGACGGGTAGTAGTGAAAATTATCCTGCCGGATATACGGATTCACCGAAACCAAACTCTGCGGATTGATCACATGCGTCCAGCTCGGACTCACGTTGTAGCTCAGGATCTTCCCCCGCTGATCCTGCCCAGCAGCCTGCTGGTCGTACTGGTTCGGATTCTGAAACCAGCTCCGCGATAACGTCACATTCATCTGCAGCTGGTCTGCATCCGTCGGGTGGAAATCCACGCGATCGAAGAAGTTCTCATTGTTTCCATGCGCATGTAAGGGCCGAAACTCCGGCGTATCCAGATATCGCCCGCTCTCCGTCCCGTCAAAGCTCAGGAAATTCCCGTACCGCGCCGTGCCCACGCCCAGCGCCACGCTACCCACCGAAGTCCCAAAGCTCCCATAGCTGTAGCTTGCACTCCCCGTCGGCTTCAACTGCCCCAGCCCACTCCGCGTGGTCGTCTGCACCACCAGGCTGGCCTTGTCCCCATACTCCGGCGGCGCAATGCCCTCAATCACGTTGATCGACTGGATCGCATTCACGCTCAACTGATTCCCAAACACCCGGCTCTGCTGATCGCTCACCGGCTGCCCATCAATCGAGTATGTCGTATCCGCATGCTCGCCCATCGGATGAAACAGTCCGTTCGAATCCGACGCGATCCCCGGCGTGCTCAGCGTCACCAGAGAGCTCAGTGGCGCCGCCGTGCTCTCCGTCGGCAGCTTCGCAAACAACGCCCGGTCTACTGCCGTCGAGGCCGTCGGGTCCGAGTTCACCATGTCATTGGCCTCGGCTTCCACCGTCACCGACTGGCTCGTCGTCGCTACCGCCAGCTTGAAATCCACCACCAGCCCCGCCGCCGACCGAATCGCCGCGTCCTGCGACGCCTGCTGAAACCCGCTAACGTTGACCGCCACGTGATATCGGTTGAAAGGGAGGTTGCCTAGTTGGAAGGTCCCATTCGCATCCGTCTGCACCACCTGCCGGAATCCGCTCACCGGTCCTAAAATCGTCACAGTCGCTCCCGGGATCACAGCCCCGGTCGTATCAGTCACCGTTCCGCTGATGCTGCCCGAAGTACCCTGGGCTGGCGCGGAAAGAGTCGCCCAGCCAAACACAAAGATCAGAAAAAACGTTCGAAAAAGAAACCGGTACATAACACTCCATCACGCCACCCAGGCGCAGCTCATAGTTCGTTGGGGTACGTCGTCAAAAGGACACAAACTCCAGAACCGACCACCCGAGAATCGTCTTCGATAGCTCCCCGAAAACAGGTCAGCGGCTCGATAGACAACCGAAACTAAGCAAGGAAAGGTAAAGAAGGCGGAGGTCGGCTCGCCATCTCAAACCGCCAGCGAAACATCCGCTCCGCGTCCGCCGCAACTGAATCCAGCACACGCACGGAAACCAGCAACTCCGGCTCCACATGGATGTCCGCCGGCAGCGCCGAGTGCATCGCCACGCACAGCGGGCAGTGATCCTCTGGCGTCGTATCGCCCTGCCGCGATCCCTGCTTGCTTACCGCGTTCGCATGCACATGGCACACCTGCGCCGTGCTCAGCAGAACCACCATCACCAGGCAAACCGTCGCCAGCAGCCGCACCCATGCCGGCCCACTCTTGAGCCGTCTCGCGGAAGCTGCCGCGCTCGCTTCGCCGTGTTGTGAGTGGAAGTCCATGGAGAAAAGAATGGTCTTACCTGTGTAGCACAGTTCGCAAGCCCGAAAGCGCCAAAGGCCGGGAATTGCGCGTCTAAACTGAAGTTTCGTTCAGCCTATGGGTAAGACGTTCCAATTCGTCAGGAAGTTCACCAGGACGGCGCTGCTCGCGCTCCTGGCTCTTGCCTCCATGCCCGCTGCCCTCGCTCACGCCGCCCAGGCCGACCCGCCCGTCCCCCACCGTATCCACCTGATTCTCAAGGACGGCAGCTTCCAAATTGTCACCAGCTACCGCGTCAAAGGCGCCAACGTCCTCTACACCAGCGCCGAACGCGGCGGCGCCGAAGAGATCATCCCCCTCTCCCTCGTCGACCTCGACGCTACCCACGCCTGGGAGCAGGGGCACATCCCAGGCTCCCACCCCGAAGCCAAGCCCACCATCGACCCCGAACTCCTCAAGGAGGAGGCCGACCGCGCCGCCCTCACCCCCGAGATCGCCCCCGACCTCTCCCTCCCCGAGCAGGACAGCATCCTCGCCCTTGATGCCTTTCAGGGCACCCCCGAACTCATCCCCCTCGCCCAGTCCGCCGGAGAACTCAACCGCAATACCGCCCACAACATCCTCAAAGCCGCCATCAACCCGCGCTCCAGCAGCCACCAGATCGTGGAGCTCAAGGGCTTCCGCTCCGTCGTCCAGCTCCACGTCAACGACCCCGCCCTCTACATCCGCGTCGGCGACGACCCATCCACCGGTGGCGGCGGAACCTTCACCGTCGATACCGGCGGCGCTACCGGAAACGCCCCCACAGCCTCCCCCGGCGGCCCCGCAGGCAGCCGCTACGTCATCGTCCGCGCCGACGTCCGCACCGACACCCGCATCCTCGCCAGCTTCAACCTCTCGCTCCTCGGCACGCCGCACCGCCAAGAAGACATCGTCGAGACCGCCACCCAAGCCCTCCCCGGCGGACACTGGCTCAAACTCACCCCCAAAGAGCCCCTCCCCTTTGGCGAGTACGCCCTCATGGAGGTCCTCAGCGACCGCGAGGTCAACCTCGGCGTCTGGGACTTCGGCATCCACCCCGTAGCCCCCGAAAACCGCGACGCCATCAAGCCCCAACCCAAACGCCCCTTCCGCCTCGACCGCCGCCGCCCCGACTAGATCTCCGCGCCTTCGCCTCTATCGGTCTCGTCACCCTCCGACGCCGCATCCGGACCCAGCAGCCATCCACCCTTACTATCGTTGCCCGCCACAATCCCGCGTCCCGAGATCGCCACCGAATCCCGGTACACCTTGGCCTCGTACATCATCGTGTCGGCCGCGCGCAAGATCGTCGACACCGTCGCTCCATCCTCCGGAAACGTCGCCAGCCCAAAGCTCCCTGTCAGCTGCAGCGATAGCCCAGCTCCCTCCAGAAATCGCGCACTCCGGAGGTTCTCCCTCAGCCTCACCGTTGCCTGGCAAGCCTGGTCTTTTTGTATCCCCGGCAGCAGCACCACAAACTCATCCCCGCCATACCGGAACGACGACGTCCCCGGCCCCATCAAGCGCTTCAGCAGGCCTCCCACCTCCGCCAGCAGCCGGCTCCCGATCAGGTGCCCATGCGTGTCGTTCACCTGCTTGAACCGGTCCAAATCGATGAACATCAGACTAAACACACTTTGATCGGTCACCTCGCTATCCAGCAGCGTATACAGGTGCCGCGCATTGAACAGCGACGTGCAGTCATCCGTAATCGTCAACTCCTGGATCAGCGTCATCGATCGTGCATTCTGAATCGCGATCGCCGCATAATCACAAAGAATCCGGAGAAACGAGATCGAGTACTCGCTCAGGAGATCCAGCTTGCTGTTCAACAGCTGGATCACGCCCAGCGTCTTCTCCGCCGATCGCACCGGAACGCACGCAATCGACTGGATATTCAGCTCCGGATGCGCCTTTGTAAACACCGACCAGTGCGGGTCCAGCGACACATCCGGCACCACCAGCGGATTGCCCGTCGCCGCCACCCATCCAGCCACACCCTCGCCTAGCGGCACACGCAGCCCCTTCAAACTCTCGGCATTCTCGCCCACCGCAATCGCGTAATACAGATCCTGCGCCGCTTCATCCACCAGCAGCATCGACCACCGCTCCGGCCCGAAAAAACCGGCCATCTTATTCATGATCGCGCCCAGGATCTCTTCGAGCTCGAGCGAAGCCGTCAACGCTCGCGCCACATCGTGAAACACCCGAAGATGCTCCATCTGCCGGCTCTCTGTGATCTCGTATCCGCGCCTATCGTCTCTCAACGCAAAACTCCGTAAAAACGCTAAGAAAACTGCGTCATCGAGCTACCGTCTGGTTCGCGACAGAAAAAGATCTCCCCTCCGCGTTTCAGCAGGCAAACCTATCCGCCAATATGAACCATGCTCCGCGAAGGCTTCTCGAATCCAGCCTCCCCGATATGGTGACGAGCCTCTTTACGCATCACCACGCCCCGTATATACGCCCCGAGATCGCTATCCGTTCCCCCCCGCGCCATCACGCCATACAGATCGTAGTCGCTCTGCGAAAATAGGCAGGTCCGTATCTTTCCGTCCGAAGTCAGCCGCACCCGGCTGCAGTGCCCGCAAAACGGCCTGCTCACCGGCGCAATAATCCCGATCTCCCCCACGCCATCCTCAAACGTAAACCGCTTCGCCGTCTCACTCGAGGCATTCGGCGGCAGCTCCACCAGTGGCCGAACCCGGTTCAACCGGTCGACGATCTCCTCCATCGTCACCACCGTCTCCCGCTTCCACGTCCGGTCCTCCTCAAGCGGCATCCACTCAATAAACCGCACAATCACGCCCTCGCTCCGCGAAAACTCCGCGAACTGCTCGATCTGCCCGTCGTTGAACCCGCGCAGCAGAACACAGTTCACCTTCACCGGACCAAGCCCCACCGCCTTCGCCGCCCGCACCCCCGCCAGTACCCGGTCAAAGCTACGCGGAACCCGCGTAATCGCCGCAAACGTCTCCGCGTCCACGGCATCCATGCTCACCGTAACCCGGCTCAGCCCGGCATCCTTGAGCGGCCGCGCCAGCCCCTCCAGCAGATGCCCATTCGTCGTAACCGCCACATCAAGCGGCATCCCTCGCCCAAACTCCCCAACCGACGACCCGTCCGGAAGAAAGCTCGTCCGCATCCGCGACAGATCTTCCACCATCTCCACCAGCCCCCGCCGCAGCAGCGGCTCGCCGCCCGTCAGCCGGATCTTTTCAACTCCCAACCCGACAAACACCCGCACCATCCGCAGGTACTCGTCGATCCCCAACTCAGCAAACTGCGCCCCCTCGTTGCCCGTCCGGCAATACACACACCGGTAGTTACACCGGTCCGTGATCGACACCCGCAAATCCGTGATCGCCCGCCCAAACTTATCCCGCAGCCGTTCCTGTCGCACCTCACCGGTCTGCTCCAGCACACTGTTCATCGGCTCCAGCAGAGCCGTAGAGGCACCGAAAATAGGCAATGGTGAAGAGGTCAATGACATAGGCGAGATCGTTGCACGGAAGCAGTCAAGGATTGGATGCGGGCACGTGCCCGGTCGGCTCAAACTGCGACAATGCTCAGTATAGACGCACCTTCAAGCACAGCTATACTACCGCCATGCTCGTCGAACTCACCCCCCGCAGCGCCGAGATCATCGCCCGCGAACAGGCGGAGCGCGGCGCCATCTCCCCAGGAAAACCTTTTCGAGCAAGCCCTGAAGCCTTCTCCGGAACTATCGCCGAGCCCTCCTGGTATAGCGCAAGTCCCGAAGAATGCCGGGCAATGATCGCCAAAGGTCTCGAGGACATTCGGCAAGGTCGTACTACTCTGCGGAAGAGGTTGTTTCGAGAGATGGATCGCATTGCAAACAGCGGCTAAGTTCAAGGTCTCCCGAAGAGCACACAAGCGCAGCTTACTGAGATCACACGCTTTACACGTACCGCGTTCGGATCTGGCGAGGCCGGGAGCTCCGCCGAGCGGTGCTGCAGCCGTTCATTATCTTCTATTCAGGTACTCGAAGAGGAGGCTAGCATCGTCGCAATCCTGCACGGAGCTCGCGAGCCTCGTAACGATCAACACCAGACCTCACCCCTTCGCCGCCGTCACCGCCTTCGTCAACTCCGGCACAATCTCAAACAAATCCCCTACTACGCCATAGTCCGCCACCTCAAAAATCGGCGCATTCTCGTCCTTGTTGATCGCAATCACCGCCTTCGACCCCTTCATCCCCACCAGGTGCTGAATCGCTCCCGAGATCCCGACCGCCAGATACAGCTTCGGCGCCACCGTCTGCCCCGAACTCCCCACCTGCCGCTCCATCGGCAGCCATCCGTTGTCGCAGATCGGCCGGCTCGCCGCCATCTCCGCCCCCAGCGCCGCCGCCAGCTCCTCCACGATCCCGATGTTGTCCTGCTCCCCAATTCCACGCCCGACCGACACAATCACCGGCGCCGCACTCAAATCGACCGTCTGCGCCGACTCCCGAAACCGCTCGCCCGGCTTGTTCCGAATCGCTGAGGCGGCGATCTCCGGCGCAAACGTCTCCACCACCGCCGTCCCAGCCTCCATTGCATCCGCCCGAAACGTCCCCGCCTGCACCGATACAAAGCACGGCCCCGCACCCGTCTGCCGGTAGTCCGCATTCAACTTGCCCTGCAGCAGCTGCCGCACAAACACCGGCCTGCCACCCGCGGAGCCCTCCGTATGGACGTCATCCTTGAATCCCGTCACATCCGAGATCAGCACCTGCCGCATCCGCGTCGCCAGCGCCGGCGCATAATCCCGCACCTGGTACGTATGCGGAAACACCACATACGCCGGACTCTCTCGCGTCACTAACTGCTGTAACGCCGCCACATACCCGTCCGCCGTGTACTCCTCCAGCAGAGCGCCTGTCACCGCAAACACCTTCTCCAACTTCTTTCCCGCAAGCTCTCCGGCCAACATCTCCGCATCCTTGCCCACCACCGCCGCCGAGCACACTATACCCAGCTTCGCCGCCAACTGCTGCGCCGCCGCCAAAGCCTCAAGACTCATCGGCACAAACTCCGACCCGCTACCGCCCTTAGCCGACGACCTCTGCTCCAAGACCACGAGAACTCCGCTCATAGCACCCTCACCTCAAACCGCAGCTTCTCCACAATCTGCGCCGCCACCTGCGCGGCCGTCCCCGTCAGCATCTCCGTGCGCTTCACCTTCTCCGGCAGATACACCCGTTCCATCACCACCGCCCGCTCACCCGCCGCCGCACTCGGGGTCACCACCTTTGTCTCCTTCGACTTCGCCTTCTTGATCCCCATCAGCGTCGCATACCGCAGCTTGTTGCCCCCACTCTGGATCGTCAGCAGCGCTGGCAACGGCATCTCCACATGCTGAAACCACCCGTCCTCAAGCTCCCGCTTCACCTTCAGCCCGCCACCCGCCGTCGCCTCTACCTGCTTGATGATCGTCCCATGCGGCATCCCCAGCAGCTCCGCCAGCACCACACCCGTCTGCCCCAGCCCCAGATCGTCCGACTGCAGCCCCGTCAACACCAAATCCGGAGCCTCCGCCCGCACCGCCTCCGCCAGCACCTCCGCCAGCTGCAGCGTGTCCAGCTCCTGTAAGTCATCCGCCTCCACATGCACCGCCCGGTCCGCACCCTTCGCCAGCGCCTCCCGCAACGTGCTCAACACCCGCTCCGGCCCCGCGCACAGCACAATCACCTCACCCCCACCCGTCGTCTCCTTCAGCCGCAGCGCCTCTTCCAGCGCATACGCATCCGGCTCATTGATCGTCCAGTTCACATCCGCATCATCCATCCACTTCCCATCCGCCGCCACATGCACCGGTGCATCCCGCTCCGGAACCTGCTTCACCGCTACCAGAATCTTCATCAGCCCTAACTCCTCTCGCATTCCTATAACCGGCAACAAAGCCCGGGTGCCCCATCCATCGCAGCCCCATCGCGATGGGGGGGACGTAAAACGTCAACTTACCAACTCATCACACCAGCTGTACTCCCGCCGAAACTAACCGGGGTGCCCCCTCCATCGCAGCCTCATCGCGATGGGTGGGACGTAAACGGTCAGCGCTCCATTCGACCCGCAACAAAGCCCGGGGCGCCCCATCCATCGCAGCCTCACCGCGATGGGTGGGACGTAAACGGTCAGCGCTCCATTCGACCGGCACCAAAGCCCGGGGTGCCCCATCCATCGCAGTCTCACCGCGATGGTTGGGACGTAAAACGTCCATCCACCACCTCACTGCACCACCTCAGCCCCTGCCGAAACCACCGGCAAAGCCCGAGCCGTCAACTGAGCAATATCCAGCAACTGCGGCTTCCGCTCACTCCCCGCAATCGCATCCCGAAACATCGTATTGCAGAACGGACAAGCCGTCCCAACCGTCTGCGCACCGGTCGCCACCAGCTCCGCCACCCGCACACTGCTCACCCGCTCGCCACTCTCCTCGCCCAGAAACGCCAGCCCCCCACCAGCCCCGCAACAGAAGCTCCTCTCATGAGACCGCGGAGCCTCCACCAACTCTCCCGCCCGCGAAACAACCGCCCTAGGCTCCTCATACACATCCCTGTATCGGCCCAGATAACAAGGATCGTGATACACAATCGTCTCCCCACCCTTACTTTGGTCAGGTAGCCGATCCTTGTACCGCGCCATAAACTCCGAGTGGTGCTCAATCTCCGGAGCCACCCCGTACTCCTTCCAGTCCGTCGCAATCGTCCGCACACAATGCGGACAGATCGCCACAATCTTCTGCACCTTTGCCGTCGCAAACGCCTTCAGCCCCGCCTCCGCCAGCGTCCCAAACACCAGGTCGTTCCCCAGCCGCCGCGCCGGATCCCCCGTGCACTTCTCCTTCTTCATCACCCCAAAGCTCGTCCCCAGATACGTCATCACCTTCGCAAAGTCCGTGATGATCTCCCGCCCCTTCGGGTCATACCCCCCCATGCACCCCAGCCAAAGACAGTACTCCTGCGTCCCATCGAAGATCGGAAATCCCTGCTTCGCCACAAACTTGTCCCGCTCCGTCGCGCTCAGCCCCAGCGCATTACCCTGCTTCTCGAGCGCCAGAAACAGCTTCGTCCCGTACGTGTCCTCCCACGCCCCCGTGTTCACCGCCCCCCGCCGCAGCCCCACAATCACCGGCAAATGCTGTATCCCCACCGGGCACTGGTACTCGCACGCCCCGCACGTCGTGCACTCAAACGCCGCTTCCATACTCAGCCAGTTCGCCGCCGGATTATCCGTCGAAGCATTTGCGTACGCCAGGGAACCGGGTGCCCCATTCTTTCCGGCCTCTCCGGAAAGGGTGGGTTCCCCACCGACCTCCCCCTTCCGCATCTCGTTCAGCAGCGGCACCGCGCTCCCCGGCCCAAACTCGTTCAGGTAACTCCTCGTCCCGAGAATGATCTCCTTCGGATTCAAAACCTTGCCCGTCGTCGCCGCCGGACAGTGCTCCGTACATCGCCCGCACTCCACGCACGAGTAGGTCTGCAGCGAGATCAGCTGCGTCACATCCTTGCCCGCCACCAGCCCAAAGTCCTCATCGCCATCGAGCTTCGGAATCTTTGAAAACCCATCCCGCTTTAAAAACACCGTCACCGGGCTCAGCAACAGATGGAGGTGCTTCGTATGCGGAATCAGCGGTAAAAACACCAGCAGCGCCAGCGTATGTGCCCACCAAAGGCCATGCACCGCCATCCCACCAGCCGGCACAAAAAACGCCGCCAGGTACGTCACCATCAGCGCAAAGATCAGAAACGCAATAAACCCCGATTCGTACGATACCTTCTTGCCCAGCCACACCGGCCGTACAAAAAACCGCCGGGCAAACAGCCCCGCAATCGACACCGCCACCAACGCCGCCCACACCGCCGCAAACCAGAAGTAGAACCGCCCCACGTAGCTCTCAGGTGGCAGAAACCCTAGCCTTACCCCCGTCGCAAAGTGGTTCAAACTCACCAGCGCAAACGCCAGAAACCCCCAGAACACAAACGCATGCGCAATCCCTGGAAGCGGCCGCTCCTTGATCACCTTGCCCTGGCACAGGACCTCCCAAACGAAATCCCACACCCGCCGCCCCACCGGCTGAAGCGAAAAATCCGCACCCCTCTTCGACCGAAGAATTCGTCCCAGGATCGGCTCAAACCTGTAAAAGAACAGCGCCCCCGAGACCAGCGCCAGAGCCAGGACCAATCCCACCTCAGGCCAGGAAAACCGCTCCGGCTCCGACAGCACCGACCGGAACTCGACCCCACCCTGGAGCCACACACCCGCGCACGAAAGACCCAACATCCCAGCAGCCATCCAGAACCCATCCGCACACGACGCCTCAAACGCACGTCGCACGCAACCTCATATCAGCAGGGTTCTCGGCCTCAGCTACCCGCGCACATCTAGTAGCTGAGAAACTCGGTGCTCCCCCGTCGCAGACGAAGTCCAGCCAATCCAAAAAAGATCGCTAGCACAAACATGAGCGCGTCCCAATACACCATCGGCCGCGCCCATCCAGGCGAGTACGTCGCGTCCTGACCCGCCCAAATCGTCACCAGCGTTCCTACAATCAGGCACATAAAGCAGATCACCAGAAACAGCTGCCCGCGTCTGCGGCGCCTGTCCACATGTTCCACCTGTTCCGGCGTCAAGTTGCGTTCCTCGATCGGCAGCAAAGTATTCGCCATGGTTGTTCTCTTCGTCTCCCGCGCGTCTCTCTAGACCTCAGGCCCCCTCGCAAGGGCGCCGGTGCGTCCATTAGACCACAGCCCATACCCTCCTAGGAGCACGCCGGGTGCCCCATTCATGACGCAGCCTCATCGCGGCATGGGTGGGTCCCACTCTGCCGAAGGCAAACCCACCCTCCAGCAAGCCACAACCCCCAACTCGCTCCGCGCCTCAACCTAAAAACCGGCAAATGCCTCGCTTAGGGACACGGCTTCAGCCGTGCCCAAAAAGAGCCGCGCGAAGCGCCTCCGCTCTGCCGAAAGCCCATAACGCACACCCAAACCCAACCTCGCAACTACCACCAAATCCGGAGCCCACCCGTGGCGCACCAACCCCCGCCGGGTGCCCCATTCATGACGCAGCCTCATCGCGGCATGGGTGGGTCCCACTCTGCCGAAGGCAAACCCACCCTCCAGCAAGCCACAACCCCCACTCGCTCCGCGCCTCAACCTAAAAACCGGCAAATGCCTCGCTTAGGCCGTGCCCAAAAGAGCCGCGCGAAACGCCTCCGCTCTGCCGAAAGCCCATAACGCACACCCAAACCAACCTCGCAACTACCACCAAACCTCGGAGCCCACCCGTGGCGCACCAACCCCCGCCAAAAGCATATCCTTATAGACAGAAAGGAACCCAAAGCATCCCCCGAGGACACAACCTAATCCGGACCTAAACCTTCTCCTTAGAATATTTTGCACCAAAAAGACCGGGGTAGAGGGAGGAAACCTAAAGCCCGTTCAGCAACCCATCAAACGTCACCAGAAGCGGCAAAAAGATCGCCAGAATAATCCGGAAGCCCACAAAGAAAAACCCAATCATCAGGTACAAGCTAATGCTGTCAAACGTCCGCTGGGCGTTGTACGGCAGAAAGTGCCGCAACACCTTTCCCCCATCAAGCGCCGGCAAGGGAATCAGGTTGAACGCAAACAGCAGCAGGTTCACCAAAATCCCAAAGTACAGCAGCAGCACCACCGGAAACAGACTCGGCAGCCCCTCCGTCGGCACCGGTTGACGCAGCGCCAAAGCCTCGGCCGTCTGCAGACTCGGCCGCACAAACGGCACCGCATGCTTCAACACCACCAACAGCACCAGAAACACGATCGCCGCCGCCAAATGCGTCAGAATGCCCGCAAGGTACACCAGCATCTCGTCCCGCCCCGGGCGCCGGAAGTTCCGGCTCGTGATCGGCACCGGCTTGCCCCACCCCAGCACCAGCGGGCTCTGAAAGATAAACAGCACCGGCCAGATCAGCGTCCCCAGGATGTCCGCATGTTTCACCGGATTTAGACTGATCCGCCCCAGCATCCGCGCCGTCGGATCACCCATTCGATTGGCGAACCACGCCTGCGCACAATCATGCAGCGAAATCGAAAGCACCAGAACCACGAGTTCAAAGAGAGCGAGAGCAACGTTCTGGTTCATACGAACAGCTTATCGGACTCCCCTCCGCAGTACGAACCACCGCTATGGGGCCGATGCGCTGTAGATCGCAAAGATCGCCCGCACCGTCGCCGTCTTCTCGATCCTCCGCGGACTGATCGCCAGCGTCTCCGAGGCGTCCGCCGCCTTGTGCATCGCCATCATCGGCACCGGCCGCACCGTCGACGACTCGCTCTCGTTCGACGCATACAGCAACTCCCCTAGACGCGCATTCAATCCCTGCGCCATCTGGCTTGCCACCGACCGCGCCCGCTGCAGCGCCCGCGCCGCCGCATCCGCACCGGCCGCGTTCTCATCCCTCAGCGCCCAGTCGATTTGCCCCGACTGGTTCGCCCCCGCCAGCACCGCGATGTCCAACACATGCGCTACCTCCGCCGGCGTCGTCCGCACCAGCCACGACTGCTGCACCTGAAACCGCCGGTTCGCCAACTCCGCCGGAGACATCCGCTCCACCTGGAAGTTCTGCACCGGTGCCAACCCCTGGTTGTCGCTCTCGATCGCATCCGCCGAGATCCCCGCCCCCCCCAGCGCCTTTATGATCGCGCCCGAAGCCTGCGTGCCCGCGTTGTACGCCGCATCCTTGTCGCGGCCATACACGAGGAAGCCGATGTGCACCACGGCCACATCCGCCATGGTCGTTACCCGCTCCGTTGCCGTAATCGAGATCGTGCGGTTCTCCTTGTTCACCTGGATCGTCTGCGCCCAAACCGGCATCGCCGCACACGCAAGCGAGAACAGGGAAGCCGACAAGGTCGCGGTCGCGGCAAGCCTCACGCGGCCTGTCGGTCGAAGCGGAAATAGGTCAGGACGTCTCAACGTTGATCTCCTGCAGGGTGCGGCGGGCTAAGAAGATCCGCGAGCGTCTCTTTGTGCCGGGGCTTGGTCGCGTGCTTCTGTTTCGGATCAGGCAGAACGCGCTCCGGCGGCGGTGTGCCGACACGTGCGCGGGCATTGGCCTTTACGGCCTTCACTTTGGAAAAAACCTGCTTCTTCGCTTTCGCCATACCACGTAACTCGAACGATGCTCTAAGTCCCATGGTAACGCCCGGCACGATGGTATAGGAACGCATAATCGAATACTCTGGTCCGTGAATGAGTGCCCGAAGCCAGGGGCAGCGACAGGCGTCCCAACGCCCCCGCACAGAGGTGGTTGATGGAAGAACGGGATTTTTTCGACGAAAAGCCGGAACAACGGAAGCACCCCATGACATGTCCGCACTGCGGACAACAGAACGAGTACGAGCTCAACTGGCTGGTGCGCAGAAAAAAACCCCAGCTCCCCCGCGGCGCCGACGACCGCGACCGCGCACGCTTCGCCAAGGCCCAAAGCTACATGGTCCGGCGCGACGACATGGTCGGCTGCAAAAACGTCCGCTGCCGCAAACGCTTCGACGTCGCCGGCATCCAGTCTGTCGCCTTCATCTAGGCACGGTAAGCTCGCGAGCGCAAGCCCGTCAGCAGCCCGCCTGCCTTTTTGCGAAATACACTGGGCCAGATCTCTACCCAAGCAGCGGTATCATCCAGCTCGGATCGCCCGTCTGCTGCTCCCTGCAGTCCGCCCTCTCTGAGCGAGACTGGATCGCCTCAAAATCGGCCTCTCCCTCCATCACCAACGTCGCTGCATGACATCCCTGGACCTCGGCCAGCGCGAGCAGCAGATGCTCCGTTCGAAAGAAAAGGCAACGCTCAGCAGGAGCGATAGCCTCCGCACGCTCAAATACCAGCTCCACATCGTGACTGACCGGCATGTCCTGTGATGTCGGCACCGACGGCATCAAAGGTCGCCATCGATTCGCCTCTGCCTGGATAGTCTCGTGCGTCATCGCAGCACCGACACCTCGAAGGAGATCTGGATCAGCCCGCGCGAGCCCCAGCAGCAGGTCTTCCGTGTCGATTGCCTCGGCGCCTACCCGCCCCGCCTCAAATCTAGCCACAAATACCACTTGTCGTGCCGCCTCTGTCCATCGGTCAAACAAGTCGCCCTCTCTTCCTATAACCGCCCGGTCCAGCAGAGCCAACCGGAGCATCATCTGCACCATCCCCCACTCATTTACCATCAACACGAACCCAAAATGCCCGACCTCATCCCACACCAGCCCCGCCCCCGCATCCTCTCCGGCATGCGCCCTACCGGCCCGCTCCACCTCGGCAACTACATGGGCGCCCTCTTCAACTGGGTCCGCCTCCAAAATCTCCTCACCGACGCCGGCGAGCCCCAATACGACTGCTTCTTCTTCATCGCCGATCTCCACGCCCTCACCACCGACTACGCCGACCCCGCCAGCCTCCGCAAAAACATCCGCGACGTCGCCCTCGACTTCCTCGCCGCCGGCCTCGACCCCGAGCGCTCCACCCTCTTCGTCCAGTCGCACGTCCCCCAGCACGCCGAGCTCTTCACCCTCTTCTCCATGTTCACCCCCCTCCCCTGGCTCGAGCGCGTCCCCACCTACAAGGACCAGCAGGAGCAGCTCCGCGAAAAGGACCTCAACACCTTCGGCTTTCTCGGCTACCCCCTCCTCCAGGCCGCCGACATCCTCCTCTACCAGCCCGACTTCGTCCCCGTTGGCGCCGATCAGGTCGCCCACGTTGAGCTCACCCGTGAGGTCGCCCGCCGCTTCAACCAGCTCTACTGCTCCCTTCAAACCCCCGCCATCGCCAAGGCCCACACCGAACACGAAAAGACCCACTCCGACAAGGACATCCTCCGGGCCGAAATCTCCGCTGACGCCGTCACCGAAGGCGTCCTCCCCGAGCCCCGCGTCCTCCTCACCCCCAGCCCCAAGCTCCCCGGCCTCGACGGCCGAAAAATGAGCAAAAGTTACGGCAACACCCTCATGCTGTCCGAGCCCGAAGCCGACCTCCGCGCCAAGCTCAAAACCATGGTCACAGACCCCGCCCGCGTCCGCCGCACCGACCCCGGCAACCCCGAGATCTGCCCCGTCGGCGACCTCCACAAGGTCTTCTCCACTAAAGAAACCATCGCCGAAGTCTGGCAGGGCTGCACCACCGCCGGCATCGGCTGCATCCAGTGCAAAAGCTGGCTCGCCGACAACATCGTCCGCGAGATCGCCCCCATCCAGCAGCGCCGTCGCGACCTCGAGTCCGACCCCGATCGCCTCGACGCTATCCTCTGGGACGGCGCCGCTCGCGCCCGCCAACGCGCCATCCAAACCCTCCAGCACGTCCGCCAGGCCATAGGCCTAGAGTAAGCACGCCATGCCTGATGAAACTGAGAATCCGCCCGACCCCACCAAAGCTGTCATTCCGAGCGAACGGAGGAATCCCAGTATTTCGCCCGAAGCGCCCCCGGAAACCACAAACTCGGGTGCCCCACCCTCTCCGGCAGCCTCATCGCCGGAAAGGGTAGGGTCCGCCACAGATCTCGAAGAACAGCCCGAAAACTCAGACCAGTCCCCCGCCCCCTTCACCCTCCAAATCCAAACCCCGCCACCACCCCCCGAACCAAAGAAACAACCCACCCCCAAACCCACCCCCGAAGAAGCCTCCCAGTCCCCCTTCTCCGTCACCGTAGGCCACGTCTACGACGGCCCCCTAGACCTCCTCCTCGACCTGATCCGCAAACAAAACATCGACATCTACGACATCCCCATCGCCCGCATCACCGCCCAGTTCCTCGAATACACCCACCACCTCAAACAAACCGACGTCGACGCCGCCGGCGAGTTCATCTACATGGCCTCGCTCCTCATCCACATCAAGAGCAAAACCCTCCTCCCCCGGGACCCCTCAGACATTCTCGGCGGCCCCGACTCCGAAGACCCCCGCCGAGAGCTCGTCGAACGCCTCCTCGAGCACGAACGCTTCAAAGCCGCCGCCCAGATGCTCATGCAGAAGCAGCAGATCGAAGAAGCCACCTGGACCCACCCCGGCCTCCCTAACTTCCTCAAAGACCTCCACGCCGCCAGCGCCGACCCCGACTCCCCCGACCCCTCCCTCAGCACCGAACAGGAGATCGCCGCCGACACCACCGACCTCATCCGCGTTTTCCAGGAGATCCTCGCCCGCCTCAAAGCCCGCCCCGTCCTCAACGTCGACGAAGACTCCGTCACCGTCGCCCAGATGATCGACTACACCAAACGCCGCCTGCTCATGGAAGACCGTCCCATCTCCCTCCGCAAACTCCTCCACCACACCCAAACAGCCCGCGCCGTCATCTGCATGTTCCTCGCCATGCTCGAGCTCGTCCGCCTCCAGGCCATCCTCCTCCACCAACCCCACCTCGGCGCAGACATCCTCATCAAAAAATCCGAAGCCTTCGACCAGATCTTCGAAGACCAGGGCAACGCCCGCGACGACTGGCGCTAGTCTGGAAAACCAGAGCTGCATTACGAAAGTTTCAGGTCCGTTTTACCATCGAACTTGTTTCAACCGTGGAGGCGACAGGGTAATCCCCGATTGACCCCTGACCACCGTTCACAGCCAAACCAGTGGTGGCATATCGATCCGCCACACCGGCCCATCCTCAAACATCTGCGTCTCAATCCGCAGCACCTCCGGCCCTTCCCCCTTAACCACCCAGAAACGGTTATCCTTCGGCTGCTTTCCGATCACCGGCGCCACTACCCCAGCCACCCCGCCCAGCTCCGTCTTTACCCTGAATCGCGTCGCCACATGCCGTTCGCCCGCCGCCGAAAAACGATCCTCGCCCTCTGCGGCGATCATCATCGTTACCACTCGTGGCTTCGGAGCAGCCACGACCATCGTCACTCGTGTCTCGCCTCCTCCCGTCCGTAGATTCTTCATCACCAGCGGAAGCATCCCATTCGCAAGGTCATCCGGCAGATCCATGGGAAACACCTCGTCTTTACCCTTCGTCCCATCGCTCGACCGCACTGTCACGGTTCCCGCAGCCACATCCACCTTTACGTCATACGGTTTTCTGAACGCCGGACCTCGCTGCACATGATGGTCGCTCATCATGTGAAAACTCCCGCGCTGCGAGTACACCGTAGTCTCATCGTCCACGGACCCATCCCGAAACCGAAACACCACATGCTCCGTGACCCGATCGCCCTCTGCCGTGCGCATATCGTCGCCCGCCGCCAGCGTTCTCCCATCCAGCGTGCGCAGCACCAGAAAGCCATGCGTCGACCCCTCCCTCTGCCGCACCGCTACCGGGGCCGCCACTGCACTCACACAAACTCCGGCGCTCACACACTGGGCCAACACCGCTTGGCGCCCACGAGAAAACACCCAATCGGTCAACATAGCAATCACACCCCAATCCATCGCGGCCCAGTCTACGCTGGTCTCTGCTCAGTCACAGCACGAAACCCGGCGCCTGGGCATCGAAGCCGAGCGCAAACCATGCCAAGCCCGCCTAGCATTCATCCTTTCGAAGACCAACCTCCTGAGACTGGCGCAACCTCCCCCCTTCCCTCGATACACTGGTCTCAAACCCAGTGCTGCACCGTCACGCCAAACTCCAGGGCAATCTCCCTCGACACAGGAGACGTACCGGTGGAAGATCCGAGCTTTAAGGCTTGCGCTGGGAAGACTTTGCGAAAAAGTCGGGGGAGGTGGGGTCGATCTCGCACCGCACCTGATCCAGCCCAGACCTAAGGTCGCACTCCGTACCGACCTCTTCCAACAACGCGGTACACTCCCGCAATGCGTCTTTCCGCGCTCCTCCTCCTTGGCCTCGTCTCCCTCTCCGCAAACGCGCAAACCGCAACACCCTCGCCAGCCCCCTCCGCTGCCGAAGCCCAGGCGTTCCTCGACCGCGCCAACGCAGAGCTCCTGAAAGCGGCCATCGACGGCTCCCACGCCGAGTGGCTCGCCGAGACGGACATCAACGAGGACTCCGAGGCCACCGGCGCCCTGCTCAACGAACAAGCCGCCTCGCTCTCTCTCAAACTCATCGCCGAGAGCCACCGCTTCGATCACCTGACGCTCCCACCCGCGCAGCGCCGCCAACTCATGCTCCTGCAGGTCAACGCGCCAGCCGCGCCGCACGATCCCAAACTCCTCGCCGAAAGCTCCAACCTCGGAGCGCAGCTCACCGGGATGTACGGCAAAGGAAAGTACTGTCCCGGCGCACCGGCAGGCCAGACCGCCCCCGAAGGAACAAAGTGCCTCAGCATCGACGAGATCAGCACCATTCTCGCTAAATCGCGTGACCCCGAGGAGCTCAAAAGGCTCTGGATCGGCTGGCACGCTATCGGCGCCCCCATGCGCCAGCGCTACACCCGCTTCATCGAGCTCCAAAACGTCGGCGCGCGCGAGCAGGGATACAAGGACACCGGCGATCTCTGGCGAGCCGGCTACGACATGACCCCCGACCAGTTCTCCGCTGAGATGGACCGTGCCTGGACCCAGCTCGAGCCCATGTACCGCGAGCTCCACACCTACGTCCGCCATCGCCTCATCGCGCAGTACGGAAAAGCCGCTGACCGCCCCGACGGGCTGATTCCCGCCCACCTCCTCGGCAACATGTGGGCGCAGGAGTGGGGAAACATCTACGACATCGTCGCTCCCACTGACCCGAAGCTCGCCCAGTTCAAGCCGCTCGATCTCGAAGCCGCACTCAAAAAACAGATCGCCTCCAACGACCCTGCCGCCGCGCCATCCTTCGGCACCACCGTCGACCCCACCAGCGATGCCGGGCACGCCGCGCACCTCGCTGCCGCGAAGGACATGGTCCGCTACGGTGAAAGCTTCTTCAAGTCCCTCGGCTTCCCCCCGCTCCCCCCAACCTTCTGGGAGCGCTCCCAGTTCGTCCATCCCCGCGACCGCGACGTCGTCTGTCACGCCTCCGCCTGGGACATCAACTTCGCCGACGATCTCCGCGTCAAGATGTGTATCGAGGTCAACGCCGACTACTTCACTACCGTCCACCACGAGCTCGGCCACAACTTCTACCAGCGCGCCTACGATAAGCAGCCGTTCCTCTTCCAGAACGGCGCCAACGACGGCTTCCACGAGGCTATCGGAGACTCCGTCGCACTCTCCATCACACCCGCTTACCTCACGCAGCTCGGCCTCGCCGCATCCGAGCCGCCAGCCGAAGCCGATATCCCGCTGCAGCTCCGCACCGCGCTCGACAAGGTCGCCTTCCTCCCCTTCGCGCTCGCCCTCGACAAGTGGCGCTGGCAGGTCTTCTCGGGCGAGATCAAGCCCTCCGACTACAACCAGGCATGGTGGGCCCTCCGCGCAAAGTACCAGGGCGTCGCTCCCCCCGTCGATCGCTCCGAAGCCGACTTCGACGCCGGCGCAAAAAATCACGTCCCCACCAACGTCCCCTACGCACGCTACTTCCTCGCCCGGATCTACCAGTTCCAGTTCTACAAAGCCATGTGCGACGCCAGCGGATACAAGGGCCCGCTCAACCGCTGCAGCTTCTACGGCTCTAAGGCCGCTGGAGACAAGCTCGAAATCATGCTGGCGGCAGGGCAGTCCCAACCCTGGCAGCAAACGCTCAAGACCATGACCGGCTCCGATCATCTCGACGCCCAGCCCATGCTCGACTACTTCGCCCCGCTCTACACCTGGTTGAAGCAGCAAAACGCGATGACCAAGTTGGTCAAATAGAAGATGCCGAAAAGCTCGGCTCCGCCTGGAGGGACGGCTCGAAAAGGTGGTGAAGAAGCTAGCCACTGAGTCTTTCGGTGGGAAAGGAGGAGTTCAGCCCTCCGGCAAACGGTTGAATATACATGTGCTTTAGAGGGTGCTGAAAAAGTCTTCTACAGAAGTCCTCGCCCCTTTTACCGTCGTTCCGCTGTTGCTTCCAGATAGAGCCGGGCTTTAGCCCGGCGTCTGCGCGACAAAAAAGCCCTCGTTCCGCTCTGCGGAAGGCCGGAGTGAAGGCCGAGCCGAAACGACATATATTTTTGCTTTGTCTTTCAGCACCCTCAACTGCGCCGGGCCGTTTGCGCGCACCGCCAAACTCCCTATCTTCAACATCTTCTTAGCCAGGAGCTTCTGGGAAGCTCTCACCAAGGCCCATCATTCATCTCGCAAGGGCCGCCACCCTGCACGATACATTGATCCCCATGAACTCTTCCGCACCGTCCGTCCTTCTCCTCGCTCTCTCGTCCTTCCTCCCCCTCTCTGCCCTCGCTCAGGCTCCCGGCACGGGCCTCGAAGACCTGCCCGCCTGCACCCTCCAGGGCAGGAATTACCGCTGCAGCAAGCCCAATCTCCAGCAGGTCCTCGCAGCCGCCCACACCGTCGCCCTCGTCTCTCAGCCCGCCAACCACGCCTCCGACGCCGCCCTCGCGTCGCTCGCCAAGGCCCTCGATAAGACCGTCGTCCTTGCCTCCAGCCAGCAGACCGCCGACCTCACCCTCCGCCTCACCCCCATCGAGCCCGCAGGCGTCAGCGTCGGCATGGGCGCCACCGACCTCGCCATGCTCAACATCTTCCTCGCCGCCCCCGGCGACCCCACCCACAAGCTTCTCTGGTCCGAGACCTACAACGGCGATCCCAACCTGCCCTGGCCCTCCGTCGTCAACGCGCTCACGCGGCAATTCAAATCCCACCTTGGCATCCACTAGAACGAAGGGGCATTCGTCACCCGCCGCCACAGTTGGCGTAACTGCTGACCCAACTCACTAGAATGAAAGTAGGGCAATAGCAAAGAATCCGTCTCCCCGTCAGCCTCACGGAAATTGCAAGTGGAGCCAAGGATCGAGGCTAATCCCAATGCTTTGAAGACTTTGCCCCTAAGTCACTTGAAAAGAATACTTTAGCCACCCACGTATTCCTATCTCATTGTAGGCAAGGAATTTACACCGAGGTACCCCCCCCCGGGGGAGGGGAGGCTTCCTCGACAAGTCCACCAAATACATCCCGTCCTGGGGTCAAGGTTGCCGTTGCCCTCGCTCTCGGCTCGGATTATGGTCGGCTGGAAGCGCATTGTCATCACCGTCGGAGAAAGATCGGAAGACGCACATGACCTACGCCCAGGGCGCCTCCGCCGAGCTCGTCGCCACCCTCACCATCTACGGCTTTTGATCACGGACGCGCCGCTACCTAGGTCGAAGGGTCCTCTCCATTCCGGGTTGCGGTTGATATGCTGGATGGCAGAGTCGTGCAGGAGCACAGGGAGCACAGGGGCAACTCGGAGGCAGCTCCGTGGTGCCCGAGAACGAGTTGGTCCTGCAATCGCCTCTCCACAAATCAGAGGAAGCTGACGCGAGCGAATGAGTCTGAAAGCAAAGATCGAAGCCGTCATCTATGCCGCAGAAGAGCCCGTGACCCTTGCGCAGATCGTAGGTCTGCTTGGCTTGGAGGCTCAGGCGGAGTTGGACCGGCTAGCCTCCGCGCAACATGCGCTTACCTGGGAGGAGGTGCCCTCACCGCCAAGCGAACCCGATCCCTTGAATGAGGAAGTCCTCTTTGTAGACGATCTCGAAGCGGAGGATGTGGAGGTAAGCGAGCTCCAAGCAGAGGGGGCCTTCTACGAGTCGGCCGCACCTGAATCTACATCCCAGCAACCTGAAGCTCTTTCCGAACCGTCGGAAGCACACAACCCAAAGCAGAACGCCCAAGACGAAAAAGGGCGGGCCAGGGCTGTTCGCGACTACCTCCGGGAGCTGCTGGACGAACTGGTGCGTGACTACGCTGCTCCTGACAGAGGGATCGAGATCCGGGAGGTCGCCGGCGGCTTCCGTCTGGCGACCAAGCCCGAGTACCACGATGCGGTGCGTGGCTTTGTCCGGTCACTCAAGCCGCCGCTGAAGCTTTCCTTACAAGCGCTCGAGACGTTGGCCGTTGTTGCCTACAAGCAGCCAGTCACAGCGCCCGAGATCTCGGAGATCCGCGGTGTCGACTCTGGGGGCGTGCTCGGATCCCTCATGGCGCGCAAACTCGTCACCACAGCCGGTCGAAAACAGGTGATCGGGCGGCCAATCCTTTACAAGACAACAAAAGATTTCCTCCTGCGTTTCGGGCTCAAGGACATCAACGAGCTTCCAAGCATCGAAGAGTTCGAGAAGATGGCTGGGGAACTCGCCGAGAGCGACCCTATTCAAGAGGAGATTCCGATGGCTCAGCACATATCCGCCGAAAGCCCGCACAGCGACCCCGAACTCGCGCGCCGCAACGAAAGCATTGAGGACACAGTTGCAAGCGCTAATGTCGAGCAGGAGAAGAACTCGACCGAACCGCAAGCCGACGGAGATGGAGCCACTGTGGATCGTGTGACACCAGATGGGCGGCTCTCCGGTATCGCGCCAACCGCAAACAGCCTGGACACCAATCCCTCTGCCGTGGAAGCGGAGATACAGCAAAGAGAGCACAATGAGCCCTAGGAGCCCCATGGCAGAGAAGATCCTGACGCCAAATCCAAATGATCCGAGAGACTCACCGGACGACCCCGAGACAGTGGAGCCTTCCACCGTGGCGACCCCGGAGGGTGACAACGAATTCGCTCCGGATGAGCCGCTCAAGCCTGCCCCTGAAGGTTTGCAGCGTACGCCTGCGATCGACACGAACACGGTCTAGCCGCTCTGGAAGAGCACAGGAAAACTAAGCCGCAGAAGGAATATAAATCCACCGACTGAATGGCTATGGAGTGGTCACTGCGCGGTGCTACACTCAGCTCGTTGTGAGGTGTCGATGTTGCAGGTGGTGGAGACCCGGCCGGCCGCGTTGACGAAGCTGGGCGAAGACGAGCAGATGTTTCGGTACTCTGTTCGGCAGTTCGCAGCCGACCGCATTTCGCCCTTGGTGCGTGAGATGGATGAAGCCCAGCAGATGGATGCGGGGTTGATTGGCGAGATGTTCGGCCTCGGGCTGATGGGCATCGAAGTGCCGGAACAGTATGGCGGCGCCGGAGGAACCTTTTTTGAGGCGATCCTCGCCGTCGAAGAACTGTCCGCCGTTGATCCTTCTGTGGGGGTCATGGTCGATGTGCAGAACACGCTCTGTATCAACGCACTCATTCGATGGGCAAACGAGGCACAGAAGCGGCAGTGGCTGCCGAGGTTGGCAGCGGACATGGTAGGTGCATACGCTCTCAGCGAGGCAGGCTCGGGCTCGGATGCCTTTGCGCTGCAGACACGGGCAACTCCAAAGGGTGACGATTGGGTTCTCAACGGACAAAAGCTCTGGATTACGAACGCAAAAGAAGCCGGACTCTTTCTGGTCTTTGCGACGGTCGATGCCGCCGCGGGCTACAAAGGGATCACCGCGTTCCTCGTGCCGAAGGGAGCTCCTGGATTCACCCTGGGCAAGAAAGAAGACAAGCTGGGCATCCGAGCGTCGAGCACCTGCGAATTGGTCTTTCGAGATTGCAGCGTACCCGCAGAGAACGTTCTGGGCGAGGTCGGCAAGGGATACAAGATCGCTATTGAAACCCTGAATGAAGGTCGCATCGGAATCGGCGCGCAGATGCTGGGACTTGCGTCCGGAGCATGGGGTCACGCTGCGCGTTGGTCCAAGGAACGGAAGCAGTTCGGAAAGCCGCTTGCAGAGTTCCAGGCGATGCAGTTTCAACTGGCCGAGATGGCCATGGAGGTCGAGTCTGCCCGCCTCATGGTCTATAACGCCGCACGTCTCAAGGATGCCGGAGAGGAGTTCCTGAAGGAGGCTGCTATGTGTAAGTACATCGCCTCGCATGTCGCCGAGCGGGTCGCCAGCCTGGCGGTAGAGGTCTTCGGCGGCTCCGGCTTCGTCAAAGACTACCCGGTCGAAAAGCTCTACCGCGATGCCAAGATTGGCAAGATCTATGAGGGGACATCTTTTATGCAGTTGGCGACCATCGCTAAGCTGACCCTTGGGGCGCTTTAGATCAACAAGCAAGTTCCGGGAGCTGCCTTAGACTGGGCGAGAGAGGGTTTTTCTTGCTCCATGAGCTCTGCAGAAAAGACAGCAATGCCACGAACTCCGCTCCCATTCCTTGGTCTGGCATGTGCCGATAGGAGTGTCGTCCATCCACAACCACGGAGACGCTCTGACCCGGGTCGGGGAGTCCAGAGAGTCCCGGTCAAGGAGATGGAACCGGTCTGACCGTGGTGCAGGGTGTTTTTGTGTGGTGTTTCTGTGGTGCGCGGGTGGTAATTCGATGGTCGTTTGATGGTGAGTTGTGACCCCAACTGCGAGAGGAGGATCCTCTAAAGGAAAGAGGTAGGACCTCTTTCTGAAGTCGCGGGTGATGGGCGACAGGACCGGCCTGGGTAGCGGGATGGTGAGCGAGGCAGGGCTCGAACCTGCAACCGTCAGCTTAGAAGGCTGATGCTCTATCCAATTGAGCTACTCGCCCGCTCTTGGCGTTCTGAGTGATTGTAGCGGGTGCCCTCCGATCGGGGCCAGAGCTTAGGTGTTGGGTGTTAGATCTCTGCTTCGAAGCAGGGCAACGGCGCTCTCGAGAGCGGAGCTCCAGGTGGCCGTGGCCGAGGCTAGGTCGAGGCCGAGGGCTTTGACGTAGAGGGTGATGGCGAAGCCTTGCTGGGGGCCGGAGAGGTCGAGGAAGGCTGGGCGGATGATGCAGTCCAACATAGCCAGGGGGTGGTTGAGAGCTTCGGCGCGTCGGGCGAGCCGGTCGACGAGGTGCTCATGCTGGTGGAATGAGGTGAAGATCGAGCGGTCGCGCCAGAGGAGATCGATGTAGCTGAAGAGACCGATGCGGGCGATTTCGGGAGGGAGGTCGAACTCGAGACGGAGCGGATCGAGGTCTGTCTGGTCTTCGGTCGACCAGACGTCGCACTTGGCGGTGAAGAGGGGGGAGCGTGGGCCGTTGAGGGCGCGGAGCGCGTTGAGCAGGGGAGGGTGGGCTTCGGCCTCGGGGATCTCGTCAATGGCGTAGGGATCTTCACGCAGATCGACGAAACGCGCGGCGTTGGCGGGGTCTGACGGGCCTGAAGACCACGGGACGACGAGCACAGGATCGTCGGCGGAGCACTCGGCGGACCACTCGAAGAGCATCTGATTAGTGTAGCGGCTGTGGCTGGCGTACTCCGTCGACTTCCGTTGCCGAGTTCACGGAGACGTGATAAGAAGCGCGTTTATGGGCTATCGTAGTGCTTGGGCCAGAAACCCCTTTACCGGACCGTGGCCAGTTCCATCCGATGGTGATAGCCGGCTTCATTGAAGCTTAAAGAACGCGGCGTCGGGTTGCTCCGTGGCTGTATTGTCTGGGGGAGCAGCCCATGACCCTTCTGAAGGCTTTACCGAAGGCGCTTTCGGATTCGTAGCCGAGCGATGACGCGATTTCAGAAATAGAATCGTCTGAATTCTTCAGCCTGTCGCCGGCCAGCAGCATTCGCCAGCGTGTCAGGTACTCCATGGGGGTTGCCCCAACAGTCTCTTTGAACCTTAACGCAAAGATGGATCGCGACATACCGACGCGCTCCCCCAGTTTCTGTAGTGTCCATGGATGCCCTGGGTCGTCGTGCATGCATGCGATTGCTGCGCTCATCTGTTTATCCGCCAGTGCGAAGAGCCAGCCGACGCCCCCTCTCTTACCATCCACCAGATGTAGCCGAAGAGCTTGAACGAGCATCACGTAGGCGAGTTGCTGTGCAATCAAAGAGCCGCCCGGCTGCGGATCGCGCAACTCCTCCTTCATGCGGTCCAGCGACCAACGCATCGCCGCCTTATCGGACTCTTTCCGGATATGCACAATCGGCGGCAAAGACCGCAACAGAATGTCGGCGTGAGTGCCGGTCAAGACGAAGTGGCCGCCGACAATATAGCGCCCACCGCCTTCATGGTTGGAGACCTCGCTGCCCGATCTCCAAGCCGAGCGAAGCGTGTTGAAGTCCACGGGCGTGAGTGACAGATCGGTTGCGAGGCAGAAGGGCAGACCACGCGGCAAGAGGAAACAGTCCCCGGCCGTGAGGAGCACAGCATCGGGAACACCTTCCACGGATAGCCAGCATTGGCCAGAAAGCATGGCATAGCACTTGATCCCTTGGTGTTTCGGCCATTGGATCGCCATGTCGCCATCCACCCCGAAGCCGCCCGATGCATAACTCTGAGGCTTCAGCAACGACAACACATCTGAGAGTGGGTCCATACAGCCTCCGGACGATTGAGCCAAGAATGAGGACTCTCAGTTAGATCGTATGCGTCATGTGCCCCATCTAGCTAAAGACAGGGCGCGAACGCAACCTCTCGTAGATCGAAGAGACGGCTATCCAGCGAATCAAGGACTGCAAGTGGAGTCCTCAACCGAAGTAAAGGAGAATTCTTTATGCGTATTTTTGTCACCGGCGCTACCGGCTTTATCGGCTCAGCCATTGTTCCGGAACTCATCAAAGCGGGCCATCAGGTACTCGGACTGACGCGGTCGGATGCGGGCGCTCAGTCTCTTATCGCCGCCGGAGCCGAGGTGCATCGGGGAGACCTTGAAGACCTGGACAGTCTACGCAGCGGGGCAGCCAAGTCGGACGGCGTCATCCACACCGCCTTCGACCACGACTTCTCGAACTTCGTAGCGAATTGCGAGAAGGATAGGCGCGCCATCGAGGCGCTCGGGTCCGCGCTCACCGGATCTGACCGCCCCCTGGTCATCACCTCCGGTACTGGAATGGGGAACGCTGTGCCAGGCCAACCCGCGACCGAAGACAACTTCAATCCCGACCACCCGAATCCCCGTAAAGCTTCGGAATTGGCAGGTGTTTCAGTGGCGGACCGTGGTGTGAACGTGTCGGTGGTGCGCCTTCCTCAGGTCCACGACCAGTCAAGCAGGGTCTGATCACCTATGCGGTCGAGCTGGCCCGGGAGAAGGGAGCCTCGGCGTATATGGGGGACGGACTCAACCGCTGGCCGGCGGTGCATGTTCTCGATGCCGCCCGTCTCTACAGGCTGGCCCTGGAGAAGGGGGAAGCGGGCAGTAGGTACCACGCGGTTGCTGAAGAGGGTGTGCCGGTTCGGGACATCGCTGAAGTTATTGGCCGAGGCTTGAAGGTGCCGGTAGTGAGCCTGTCTCCGGAGGAGGCGCCAGCTCATTTCGGATGGCTCGCGGCGTTCGTGGGTTACGACATGCCAGCGTCAAGCGCGCAAACGCAGGAACGGCTGGGATGGCATCCGACCGGCCCCGGGCTGATTGCCGATCTCGAACAGATGCACTACCTCTAAGCCTGAACAGACTGCGTACCAGCAGCGCCTTGCGCCGCTGGTGCGCAGTCGCCCAAGTGGACTCCAGTTCGGCTTTGTCCGCTCATACAGTAAGGCAGTCGGTAACGCAAAGTTAGCTTGTGGGAATCAGCAGTTGCTTCATGGGGCGATTGCGGGTGCTTACTGGTTGGCGAGGAGGAAGCGGAGGAGGGTATGTTCGGCCCAGTAGCCGTCGTAGCCGCTGCTGGCATCGGGGCGGGCGAGGAAGGCGCAGTGTCCGCCGTGCTTGGGTTCGAGGAGGGTGATGTGGGGGTTGGCGCGGATGGCGGCGCGGGTTTCGGGGGTGAGGCGGACGAAGGGGTCGTCGAGGGCGTGGAGGATGAGGGTGGGGACGCGGATGCGGTCGAGGACGCGGGCGGCGGCGGCACGTTGGTAGTAGTCGTCGGCGCCGTTGAAGCCGGAGTAGAAGGCGGTGATGCGGTGATCGAACTCGCGCAGGGACTGGATGTCGTTGGCACGGCTGGCGTCGTAAGTACTCGGGAAGAGGACTGCCTTGCGACGAAATCGCTTCAGCATTGCACGTAGAAACCTCCTTTCGTAGAGGCGGTTTTTCGGCAGGTGAAGGGCGTCGGCGGAGGCGGCGAGGTCCATGGCGGGGGAGATGCCGATGACCGAGCGGAGCTCGGGCGGGGCTGCGGCTGAGAGATCTCCGGCGAGCTTGAGGACGAGGTTGCCGCCCATGGAGTAACCGACGAGGGAGACGGAGGAGAGGCGCTCGCGGGCGGTGAAGAAGCGGAGGACGGCGAGGACATCGCCGGAGAGGCCAGAGTGGTAGAGCGTGGGCGAGAGCTGCTCGGTGCCGCCGCAGTTGCGCATGTTCATGCGGATGGCGTTTGAGCCGGAGCGGAAGAGCTTGTCGGCGTTACCGAGGACGTACTGCGAGTTGGAGGAGCCTTCGAGGCCGTGGACGATGATGGCGGTGGGCGCGGTGGGCCGGAGCTCGGGAGGCTGCCAGTGGCAGTGACAGAGGATCTTTGCGGGGATCTGCCGGTCCGTTGCGGGTGGGACCTCGACGAGAACAGTCTCGGGGGGGCCGAGGTGATCGGGGCGTGGGAGGAAGTTGCCGGCGATGGTCTGGAGGTGGCCGTTCGAGAGGAAGCGCCGGGGGTGGAAGGTGTCGGCGTGGACGGCGATGCCGAGGAGGTCCGGGGGGCTGGCGAGGGTGGGCATCTAGCGGGTATCGGCGGAAGTGGAGGGGCTGAGGGCGCGGGCTTCGGCGAGGAAGGCCTGGGCGTTGAGGGCTCCGGTGGGCTCGTCCTCGTGTTTGAAGTAGGCGTAGACATCGCGGTCGCGGGTGAGGGCGGTGAAGCGGGCGGCGAAGGTTGCGAGCTCGGCTGCGGTGTAGCCGCCATTGCGGCGGAGGCGGAAGCAGGCGTGGGTGGTGGCGGTGTGGACCTCGGGGCTGGCGAGATCGTCGCTTTCGGCGACGCAGAGGGCGGCGTTGTGGTCTCGGAGGAGGGCGTAGGTGGGTTCGGAGAACCAGGACTCGTGGCGGAACTCGAAGGCGATGGGCGTGGGCTGCGAGGCGAGGGCGGGGGTACGGAGGAGTTCGGCGAGGCGGTCGGGGTCGGCCTTGAAGTTGGGCGGAAGCTGGAAGAGGAGGAGGCCGAGCTTGCCGGCCTGGCGGACGGGCTCGAGGGCTGAGATGAACTGCTGGACGGGTGCGGCGCAGTCGCGGAGGCGGCTGAAGTGCGTGATGCGCTGCGGGGCCTTAAAGCTGAAGCGGAAGTTTTCGGGGGTGGCGGCGAGCAAGCCTTCGAGCATCTTGACGGAGGGGAGAGCGCGAAAGGTGTAGTTGACTTCGACCGAGGTGAGGCGGCAGCTGTAGAAGCTGAGGAAGGTTTTTTGCGCGAGGCCTGCGGGGTAGAAGCCGGGTTTCCAAGTGGGGTAGGCCCAGCCGGAGGTCCCGGCAAAGAGGTGTGGCGGAGACGCAGGTCCCTCCTCCCCTCGACTACGCTCGGGGTTCGATTGGGATGCCAATAGATTGGCGGGCTTGGGGGCGCGAGGCAATTAAATAGGGATGTGAAGGTGGTGTTTTGGGGCGGCTAGTGGGTTTCGAACCCACGACATCCGCTGCCACAGAGCGGCGTTCTGCCACTGAACTATAGCCGCCACAATGCTTGAATTGTAGCATCACTCGTAAGGGAGCAGCCCGGCAACTAGACACGTTCCCAATCATTGCGCATTCCTACCTCCCAACTCTATTTCTGAGGCTGAAGACCAAGCCAGCCTCCCCGAGATGGGCGACCGTTTCGGTGTACTTCTTCGAGCCGTTGTTCGCGGACATCAAGCAGCACAATACCGTAATGCCGCGCCGCTTCTAGCTTGATATAAAAGGACCTACCGCCGTACAGGATCTCGTCTTCTGGCTTTTCTACCGCTGCTATGCGGCCGCCTCTGAGACGGTCATCCCTTGGACCGCCCTCCACGAACAGTCCCGAACGGGGGCTCAAACCCCTACAGCCACGGGCAGTTCATCCAGGCGGTGCGGTCGCTGGTGTCGACGCCGGAATGAGCGATCGGGAGAAGGATGCGAAAGTTCTGCGGAAGGGTGAGCCGCCGGCTGTCGGCAACGCCGAGCTTGTGGAGCTGCAGGTGGAAGGCGGCACGTGGCGGTACGTACTCTCCGAGGAGAGTAGGCAGCCTCCGCACCTGATCCAACCTTGCCCTCAGGAAGGCGATGTGCTCCGCCTCATCTCCGCACGTCTTGCGGAGCCAGCGGAAAGGAGACGCTATCAAGATGACTGAACGCATCAAGCGAAACATGCAGGCCGACAAACCCATGACCCTGATCTCGCTCCGTCTGCCCGATCATGTGATCGAAGACCTGAAGGAGGTCGCACCCTCGCTCGGCTTCGGGGGCTACCAGGCCCTCATCCGTGCCTACATCTCGATGATGAAATCCGCCGCGACCATTCTTACTTACCGCACCCTCGGCCGCCGGAGTGGTAGAAAGCCACGACTACCGCATCCCATATATCTTCTCTTGCTGTCCTCTGTGCTCCTCTCCTATGTTCATGCAGCAACCGCACAGGCCCCACGCTCTACCTTTGAAATCGCCACCGTCAAGCCCGCGCCGCCGCAAGCCCCGTCCCTACCCCGCCACCGGCGAATGCGCCCATCTTTGGGCCGGTAAAGCCCCTTCCCGCTACTCATCCCAGCAACGATCTCTAAGCCGGAAAGGAGGACTCCATGCTCAGCATCTCCAAGGCTCTCAGCTCAGGCCAAGCCCCGACCTACCACAAGATGGAGTTCACCTCTGGGACCCAGAGCTACTACAAACAAGACGGTGCCGTAGAACGAGAGCTATTTCAACAAGCTCCTAGAGCTACTCCTGCTAGCAGAAAGTTCAACTGCGAACGTGTCTCGGAACATATGCGGGTGGTAACGCTTTGCACCTCCGTCGATTCCCCTGATGTTTGCCAACTTGAAGAGAGTTTTCCAGTACGACCTCTGGAACGCCTTGGCAGCACTGCGAGGGTCCCCGTTGCCTGACCAGAAAAAGTATTGAGGATGAGGATTCGATAGCTGTCGCAAAGCTCTGGCGACCTCAGTCGGAGAACCACGTGGTTACATCTCCGTTATTCCAGGTGGAACGAACTCGGTCAGATCGATAGGCATGAGTCGGTCAACGTGAGTGAACTTGCGTGCCTCGCAGAAGGGCAGGAACTGACGCTCGAAGAAAGTTCGGAACTTCTTCCTCGAGCCCTCTCGCCTCCTCATTCCCGAGGAACATGCGAACGGCTTCGGCCACCGTGGCCCTGCGAGGCTGGACTGAGTCGATAACCGTGGGGTCAGCGTCAGTTTCCATTTTGCGAGCAAAGTGCTCCGCTTGTTCCCAGCTTCGCGTCTTGGCGGACTCCCGACCGAGTGGCCGTTGGAGAAAGTACCCCGGAGCCACTTGGGGCGACGACACCGCTTCCACTGCGTATTGCCTGTATGGTCGCAATCGGCGGAGTGCCGGGGCATAGATGTGGAGCATGGGACAAACCTCTTGAGAAGGAGGTTAGCCCCAATAGCGGTATAAATTTCGTAGACGCTTTCGGGTAGCTGCAAAAATATTCATTTATTGGCATTAGAGTGGTGGCCAGAGACGGGATCGAACCGCCGACGCCGGCCTTTTCAGGGCCGCGCTCTACCACTGAGCTATCTGGCCTTGGCTGAGAGTTCCGCTTCCGGGCGACGCCAAGATCGCCGCGAAGCCTGCATACGCAGATCCCTGCGGTCCGCAACGCCTGTCACACCAGTCAATCTCAGGGAATATCCACAGGAGAAGAGAACCAGCAGCTCAAACGCAAGCCAAGTATAGCAACCCGGAGCCGACCCGCCAAACGCGAAGCCCACCTTCTCCCATACGCTCGCCTTCCCACCCTCGCTCAGCTAAGCGTCCACTCCCCGAAAGATCCCGCCTTCCCCACACCTTCGCGCTATCCTCACTGAAACCTCATCCAAAGGACGCCTCGATGCTTCGCGAACTCCTTGGCCTCTTCGCCATCACGCTCGGCTCCGTCTCCTCTGGTGCTCAAAACGCCCGGAGATCTCCGGGTGCCAGCACGTCATCGCGGGCCGAGCGCCGCGCCATTCGCGCTTTCGATAGCGCCCGGCGGAGCCCTCTCGACCTTCACGCCTTTCTCGAGCGCATGCCCAAGGGCGGAGACCTCCATATGCATCTTGACGGCGCCGTCTATGCCGAAACCTTTCTCGCCGACGCCCGCGCCGACCTCCTCTGCGTCGACCCGCGCACCCTCAGCCTTACCAAAAACATCGGCAGCACCCGCAGCCTCCCTCCGCAACCCGTCTGTGGCGAAGGCCACGTCCCCGCCGCGGACGCCTTTCCGCCCGCACCCGAGGCCCAGCATCTTTACAACGCCCTCGTCGACAGCTTCTCCATGCGCTCCTTTGTCCCCGGCCCCGGCAACAGCGGCCACGACCAGTTCTTCTCCACCTTTGGCCGTTTCAGCGGCATCGACAAGTCGCACCGCGGCCAGTGGCTGGGCGAGGTCGCCACCCGCGCCGCCGCCCAAAACGAGCAGTACCTCGAGATCATGCTGACGCCTCACTTCACCACCGCAATCGCCGTCGCTAATAAACTAGGCTGGCCGGAAAGCGTGACCATCCAGGACTTCGCCCTGCCCGAAAACGCTCCCGCCGGCATGCCCGCCTCCTCAACTGAGTACACGACCTCCAATGCCCAACTCGCTCACCTCCGCGATCAACTCATCGCCGACAAATCCTTCCAGGAAAACATCGGCTCAGCTTACAAGGAATTCCACGACGCTCTCCAGGTCCGTGATGCCATCGAGCATTGCGGCGCTCCCAATGCCGCTGACGGCTGCTCCGTCGACATTCGCTTTCTGTACCAGGTCCTCCGTTCCAACCCTCCCCAGATCGTCTTTGCCCAGACGCTGCTCGCCTTTGAAATCGCCGCATTCGAAGCGAAGCAGCCGCACCCGGTCGTAATCGGCCTCAACTTCGTCCAGCCCGAGGACGACTATCTCGCCATGTCTGAGTACACCCGGCAGATGCGCATGCTCGACTACCTCCACACCGTCTACCCGCAGGTGCACATCGCCTTACACGCCGGCGAACTCGCGCCCGGCCTCGTTCCGCCCGAGGGCCTCCTCTTCCACATCCGGGAGGCGATCGATCTCGGCCATGCCGAACGCATCGGCCACGGTGTCGACGTCCTCTACGAGCAGGACCCGCAGGCGCTGCTCAAAGAGATGGCCGAGCGCCACATCATGGTCGAGATCAACCTCACGTCCAACGACATCATCCTCGGCATCTCACTCAACCGACACTCGCTCCCGGCTTACCGCTCCGCCGGCGTACCCACCGCGCTCTCCACCGACGATGAGGGCGTCAGCCGCATCGACCTCACCCACGAGTATGCCCGCGCCGCTAACGACTTTAACCTCGGCTACCTCGACCTCAAGGGCATGGCACGCACCTCGATCGAGCACGCCTTTCTTCCGGGTGTCAGCCTCTGGTCCACCCCCGACACCTTTACACGCGTCAACGTCGCCTGCTCTGGAGGTCCGCTCGGCGCTGACAACCCCAACGCGCGCTGCCTTGAGTTCCTGCGCTCCAGCCAGAAGGCCGCTGCCCAATGGCAGCTCGAACATCGCTACGCCGTCTTCGAGTCACTGCTTCCCTAACGCGCGAGCCCTCCCCAGCACGGCAGGGAACATTTGCTCCTGGCCGGTATCGAGACATACGGCGCTGAGGATCTGTTCATTAAAATCTGTAGTTTGCTGAGAATTGCAAATGCCGTTCCACCGAGCGCACTCCCTGGTTGGAAACATTACCGAAGTTGGTGTCCGTAATTCCGGTGTCCGGGTTACCGTAGCTAACGATGTTGAAGGCGTTGAAGGCGTCAAAGCGGAAGCCTATTGTCTGTTCACGGAAGGTATGGAAGTCTTTGAACGCCGACATGTCCACGTTGAGATATCCCGGGCCGCGTACGTTTCCGTTCCTTCCAGTGCCAAAGGTGTTATCGGCAGGAGTCCCGAAGGCACAGAGTCCATTGTCCACACCGGGAGTCGTGCAAGGTGTTGCGGAGGGATCTGTTCCGAACCAGCCATCGAGAGTACGGTTACGAACCTTCAATGCCCGGTACTGATCCGGCCGTGAAGTGCCATAGCTGTTCGCGTTATTGTCAGGCCCGGTCACAGTCTCCGGAAAACCTGTATAGGCGACGCCGGCGGCTGCGATCTTCCAGCCCCCGATGGCTTCATCCACCAGGCGGTTTACCCCTGACAAGAATTCTTTGCCGCGTCCCACCGGCAAGGCATAGACGCCTGTACCACTGAAGTTATGGCGCACGTCGTACCCGGCTGGCCCCCAGTCGGCACCGTTATCATAATAGTTCTGGAAAGCGCCCGAGAACCCAGCAACATTCAGGGCGTAGTTGCCCAGGCTATTGGTAAGCGCTTTTCCATAAGTGTAGTTGAGAGTGAACTCCAGCCCGTGGCTCGTCCGTTCTCGCAGCACGGCCTGCAGGGCGTTGTAGCTCATGGTTGCGCGGGACTCGGTAATCAAAAGCTTGTTGGAGCCGATGCTTACCGAGGAATCGACCGCGTTGATCCCGAGGTATTTATTGTTGTAGTACGGTGCAGAGGTCGGATCGCCGTTTACCCGGTATTGATTGATATTTCCGTAATCCTCAATGTGCTGACCTTGTTCTCCAACAAATCCAACCTGCAGCGACAGGCTTCGGGTCATGGCGTATTCGGAGGTCAGGCTCCACTCCTGCACGTACGCAGGCTGAATATTTTTGGGGTAGACATTGAAGGTGCCCCCGTACTGCGTGCTGCCGCCGGTGAAGCCCTGTTCTGCTGTACGCGGAGCTCCGCTGTTGCCGGCGGTCGGTTTCACTACATTTACGTTTACTGCCTGGATGAAGGGCGTAATGGATGTCAGCCGCTGATTGGAAGAGTTACCTTCGTAGAAGCTGGTGGCGCCGTATCCTCCGCGAATCACAAAGCGGTCATTTGCCTGATAAGCAAAGCCTACCCGTGGCATGATCTGTTTGAAGTTGCCGTCATAGCAAGCACGATTGCTGCAAACTCCCGATCCCACCGGCGCACCGGTCGGCACCTTTCCTGCATAGAGCACTTGCCCCGTTGTGATATCGACGTTGCCGGTCTTGTTATTCGATTCGATCCATGGCTGGTCGTACTCGTAACGCACGCCGAAGTTGAGCGTCAGGTTTGGCAGCACCTTGAAGTCGTCGGCAAGGAACCCTGCAGTGCGCCATTGCCGCTGCCCAACGTTTACGCTGGCAAGCGTAACAGCTGCCGAACTCACTCGGTCCAGCACGAAGTCTGCGCCTCCGTAACCTCCCGCATTGTCAACGGACGGATTCTTCGTGAAGGATCCGTCATAAGTCAGGGATCCGAGGTAACCGTTGTTATTGCTAGTCGGGTAGTTGTTCTGGTACCGGAGCGCCTGGATCCCAATGCTTAACGTATGCCTGCCGCGCTGCCATGTCAGATTGTCGATGTAACTGTAGGTGTTATCGATGATTCCGCCGTCCAAAGCGGGGGTACCAACCCCACTTATGCCACCGCCTATACCTTGATAAGAAAAGCCGTTATAAGCCTGGTTAGGGAAGGAGATACCAACCTTAGAGTTTCCCGCGGCCCCGAACTGGCCGGTGGGATCCTGGGGAAATCCCTGAGTCCAATTGGTCCGTGTGAAGCCAAGACGGGCTGAGTTGACGACCGACGGGGAGAAGATGTGCACCCAATTGGCGCCGGTGACCTTGGTGGGATATAGGTTCACGCCGGGAAAGCTGATCGCTAGCAGAGCGGTGGACCCGTCGTAGGCCGTCGAAATCGAGTAGAAGCCAGTGATCTTGTCCGACGCGCGCGGATCGTATTCGATTTTGACATCTCCCTGGTTGTTGGCCTTGTAACTTCGTGTCGGCCCCTGCAGGTTATTCTGCACGATTCCGTCTGAGGGCGTTGCGTTTGGCAGCGGGTAGAGGCTCGGATTTGCAAAGAGGAACTTGGCTACCGGGTTGATGATTGGAACGCCTTTATCCCCCACAAAGGGCGTAAAGCCGTTCTGGGGATCATAGAGTTGGATTGGGTTGCTTCCGGTAAGGAGCGCTGAGAAGTCGCCATTCCGCATCGCCTGGGTGAAAACGCTCGCCTGTCCAATCCCGCCAACGTGAAAGCGTGATCCCAAATAGTCGACGAAGAAGAAGAGCTTGTCGCGCTTGATCGGACCACCGAACGTGGCGCCGAACTGCGCCTGAGAGTACGGGTTGACCGGAACGATCGGTACGGCGTGGTTGTTGTCATAAGAGTTAGCGTCGAGTCTGTAATCCTGCACGTAGCCGTAGGCCGAGCCATGGAATTGGTTGGTGCCGCTCTTGAGGATGCTGACGACGCCCCCGCCATTGACGTTGCCGTAGTCTGCCGGGGAGTTCGCGGTCAGGACCTTGATCTCCTGCAGGGACTCCGGCGCGGGGCTGTACGAGATCAGGTTATTGAACGTCTCGTTGATGTCGATGCCATCCAGCGTGTAGTTGTTCGATTGGGCGCGGTTTCCGTTCAGATTTACGGAATCGGTGTAGTAGGTGCTGCGTTCGATGCTCGTCGTTCCGCTGGTGCCCACGGTGCTCACCGATCCAGGCACGTACAGCGTCAACGCCGAAAAGTCGAGGCCGTTCAAGGGAAAGTTCTGAATCGTATTTGCCGTAAACGTGCTGCTCAGCGTGGCGTCATTGGTATTGAGAATGGGCGCCGCTTCGGAGACCTCAACCGTGGTCGAGGCACCCCCTACTGCCATCTTCACATTGAATGTGGCCGTCTGCAGCGCTTCTAATCGAAACGCCGGTATGGTCTCTCTGGCAAATCCAGCCGCGTCCATAGTTACCTGGTAGCGGCCGATCGGCAGAAAGCTGATGCGGTACAGTCCTGCTGAATTTGATGTTGCGGTGGAGTCCACACCAGTGTCCATGTTGTGTGCGACCGCAGTTGCGCCTGGGATTACGGAGCCGCTCGGATCAGTGATGGTGCCGGTCACGGTTCCGGTTACAGTCTGCGCTTGGCCGAGAGTCCCGCACATCAACACAGCAACCAGAGATCCAACCAGTTTCCTGAAGAGATTTGTCTTCATGCGTCCTCGCTCATTTGTTTGCCCACTTGCATTCGGCCTCCGGCTGCGGAGATTTCGGCCGGTGCTATCCGTGAATACCCATAGGCTCACGCCGAGACTCCCGGCCGAGATGTCCAGCAGACATGCAGTGCTGGGAGTCCACGTTTCGTCATCGCCGTGGAGCAACGATAAGCCTAACCTGATCGGCACGTCCACGAAAAACGGGCAGATCGAAGTCTATGTAAGGGATTTATATACTTGACTCCCCAGCTCTGGTAGGATGAACGGCGGAGGAAAACTGAGTGTCTATGGAGAACCAGGGAATGAAGTGTTTGCGTTGCAGTTCGGACATGATTCTGGACCAGCAAACCCTACGCGTTGCCCCACCTCTATCTTGAGATCGCCAACAACGGACAGCCCCAACGTGTCTGTTACGCAGTCACGAATGATTCAACTGTTTCTATGCCAGAATCCCGAGTGTCGGTCCATCGATTGAAAGGTGCCAGATAGGTGGCCCTCTCTCGTTCCCGGCCAACGTTGATAGCGCGTATCACATCCTGTAATGTCGCATCTTTGCTCAGGTCGCACCGATGTTCAGGTAGTTTCACTACGGTTGTCTTCATATCCAATGCAGAACCCGCTTATTCGGCGGGTTTCTGCTTCTCCTTTTCAGTTTTACGCCGCTTGCGCTTCTTTGCAGCCTTTGTCTTCGGCTTTGGCCTGTAGGCCAGAACCACGTCCACGATCTTGTTCAACGCGTCCGGGGCGTTTTTCATGCCGTCAGGCTCGCGTAGGTGATGCGGCAACCCCTCGTCGCCGCGATAAAGCTGTCAGCCGATTGAGCGTGTGGCGCTTGACGTTCCCATCGTTCAGGCGGAAGGTGAACTCGTTTACGTAACGCCCGATGTGCTTGGCACTGGCATGGTGGTATACGCAGTGCATACCACGCTTCATCACAGCCCAGACGCTTTCCATGCGTTGGTCGTGACACCCATCCGGGCATACTCACCCGCAGCGTGGTTGATCGTCTCGTGCATGTAGTAGTAGCCGACTCCCTGATAGCCAAGGTGCTCGTCCGTGTGAATCTTGGAACCGCCTTCGATGTTCTCGTGGATCGTCTCATGCAGGGTGATGCCTTCCATCTTGCGGATCACCTTCGCCTTTGTCCCACCGCCGCGCTCGCGTATCCCGATTACGGCAGTCTTGCCAATTCCACCACGCCCAAGATGCAGCTTCTTGTGCACATGCTTGTTCTTCTCTTTGCCCCCGAAATACGCTTCGTCAATCTCCACAACGCCCCGAAGAAGCGTTAGGTTGTTTCCGCAAGCCTCATGCAACCGCTGGAGAACGAACCACGCCGACTTCTGAGTGATGCCGATCTCCTTGGCAAGCTGCATGGAAGAGATGCCCTTGCGGGAGGTAACCAGTAGGTACATCGCGTAAATCCACTTATGCAGCGGCACATGCGAGCGTTCGAAGATCGTTCCTGTCCGAACCGTGAAGTCTTCCTTGCATGCGTTGCAGCGATAGTAGCCACCCTTGCGGATCGTGATGCGCTCACACGCTTTACATACGGGACACTTCACGCCATCAGGCCATAACCGCGATTCGGGGTAAATCCGCGCCGTCTCTTGATCTGGAAACATTGCAAACAGTTGGAAGGTGCTGATTGTGCTCGCGCTCATGACTAACCTCGATCTGAGGTAATCTTAGGCTATCCCTTCTAGGGAGTCAAGTATATAAATGCCTTTTCCTTTCCCACCCAGTTCAGAATCGCAAAGCCAAGGTACAAGGCTCCGGCCGCCTGAACCATCAATACAGACACTGGTTGAGGAGTGGTGCCGCAATACAAAGGAAGTTCTTGAGGAACAAAAGTCAAAGGATCCCAAATCCAAACATCACGGCTGCACTGCAAATCATCAAAATCTTTGTCTGCATGGGGACCTCGATCTTCCGTCAGCTTTTCAAAACTTCGATTGTAGAGTTGTTCACGCTCGACAGGGATGGCGTCACGGTTCACAGCCGGACGCCATCTTCCTCTGGGCCGGTCCAGAGGCCGGGATTTCGGGATCGAGCGGTAGGCCAGGAGATAACCATGTCGGACGATGAACTTTTAGCCATCTATGGATCGATTAGAAAGCTCGCTTAGAGCATGAGCGCACGGGAGGCGGCGCTCGATCAAAGGACCGCCGCTCTCAATGCAGCCATTGCGCAGCTCGAAAGTTGCCCTTCGCGCTCGGTAAGCAAACCAGCCAATACATCGGCATGGGGGTACGCGAGGCCATTCAGCAGGACTTCGATACACCCATCAAGGAGTCTTTTCAGGCTCCGATCGCAAACCTCGAACGGGCGACCAGCGAAGCCAGGAGCGTGATGACGGAGGTTGGTAATGCGACCCGATTCCATGCCGTGAGCTGGTGGGGTTCGGTCCTGGGTCTGGGAATCCTGCTTGGGGCGCTTGGCTATCACTTCTTGGAACTTCGGAAATTCGACGACATCCAGGAGCAACTTACCGCCATTCGGCAGAAGATCACGCCAGCATCACCAGCCCAGGATGCAAAGCCTATACCTTGCGGATCAACGAAAGGGCATCATGGACATTCCGCCGCCCTGCAAACCGTCACCTAGCTTGGACCAGAGAGAGCAGGGTGTGGATTTGACGCTCGCAAAAGCGCGAGCTTGGAACGGGTTCATGCGCACATTTGGTGATTCTTTCCCGGTGGCGCTTTTGGGTATACAGAAGAAGTAGCTCTGGGGACCTCCGCGACGTGAGTCGATGAGACAAGCCCTGTTACCGGATCAAG
>JAABUX010000501.1_pt1 | contig 67409 bp, 59 predicted proteins | sample 5561851 | NCBI WGS metagenome assembly JAABUX01 (sample SAMN10711883, study PRJNA513361) | rock metagenome | isolation source: Antarctica rocks | place: Antarctica: Victoria Land, Richard Nunatak red sandstone | collected 2016-01-03
TGACAAAATGATAGGTATCAAGTAGTATACGTTTATACCATCTATTTTCTCTTTTCCATCTTTTTGATGCACCTCCATTGACTCAACTTCCACGTTTGAGTCACCCCCAAAAGCGGGTCAACCTCACTCTCGTGAGTTGTGAACCGAGGCTGAGCGAGAACGTGTATGCTGCCAGTGGCTCGGCCTCCGTGACTTCGAGGACATCCTCGTAGGTATCGAGTGTGACCTGAGCGAAGAATGGAGCCAGTTGCTCCTGTCCATTCTCCAAAATGAAAGGAGAGGTTTCCCCTAATCCTTTCCAAGGACTCTTCGGCCAGTGCTTCCAGACCAGTTCGTCTAGTTCGCGCATATGCTTGCGACCAAAGGTCGTGGCGTAGAAGTATCCCGACGGTTTGAGCACACGTCGGATTTCGCCCAGTGCCTTTGGCAAGTCTGGGATGTGATAGAGCATATGATTGGCAAACACGGCGTCAAAGCTCGCGTCCGCAAAGGGCAGCTTCTGAGCGTCTGCGACCTCGTAGGAAAAGCGTTCTTCGCCTAGAAGCGTTCGCGCCTCCTGGAGCATCCCCGGCGAGAAGTCTGTCAGAGTGATGTGCCAGCTTGCTGGCACACGCTGGCGGTTGCTCCGCCAAAGTCCGCCAGGTCCGCAACCCAGTTCCAGGAGTGAGCTCTCCTCATCACGTTTGAAATGGTCAAAGACCCAGCGAGAGAAGCCGTATGGGTTGACGCTAAAGCGTCTGTGCAAATCGACACGGGCACCAAAGTTCGTTGCATCTTTATACTGACTTTTCAAGAGGTACGTTTGATTGCGATACTTGTCCATTGTTGTTTCCTCGGGCAGACGAAGCGTATCATTCCAGCGTTCTCCCTACTCTACCATATCATGCTCTTTTTCGCCACTCCTGTCGGTTGTTTCTACAAGGGCGAAGTGACTCTTCTCGACAGCTATCCGGTTGCGCCACTGAAACAACAAGGGCTATATGCTCGATACACTACAACGCTATGAAGAAGCACTGACTGCCTACAATCAGGCAATACAGCTTAACCCATTCTATACTAGAGCGTGGTACAACAAGGGAATAACACTCTGGGGCTTGCAACGCTATGACGAAGCATTGGCTGCTTATGAACAGGCGATTACGCTCAACCCACGATTTGCCGATGCATGGTACAACAAGGGCGTTGTCCTCAATAATTTGGAACGGAATAAAGAGGCATGTGCCGCCTTTGATAAAGTGATGGGCAAAGACAAAACGATCACGCTGAATCCGCAGGATGTTGAATATTATGAAGAGGCACTAGCAGCGTATGAGAAAGTGGGTACACTGAATCCACAAGACGCCGACGTTTGGTACAAAAAGGGAATAGTACTTGATATGCTAGAACGGCGTGAAGAAGCATTGGCAACCTATACAGAAGTGATAAATCTAAACTCACAATACCAATACGTCTCTACTTGGTCAAGCGGAAAAGGGAAGAATGTATCACCTGAATTAGTATCAGATAAGTTTCCCGATGCTGAGGTTGTAATACTTCTGCACGGTACCAACATACTTGGCAATGAAGTTTATTCATATGTGAAACTTCTAGGAAGTGATCTTAAAAAAATGATTGCTGCAATGCGAACAGGTGAAAACTTCAAGCCAACCGCTTTTGGGATGATACTTGTTGAAGGAACTGGCAACCCACCACAGGAGATCCGTGACAAAATGAAAGAAGAATATAATATGACAGATGTGCCATTGCTAAAACTCGAACCAGCAATGCAGCCAAAGTCTTTTGATGATGAAAATAAATAGGCTTTAAGGAATCAGGGCGCCCGCAAGGGGACGCCCCTCCCATACACGAACCCGCTCCCGGCGAACCGTTATATGGGAGGAGCGTCCCCTTGCGGGCGCCCTTGCCGCATACGCAAACGATATGCTCCTACATTCTCAGCGTTTCTACCGCCCCTGAATATACTGCTGATACTCCTCAGGACTCATCAGATCGTCGAGTTCTGACGGGTTGCTTAGCTCGATGACGAGCATCCAGCCACCTTCGTAGGGCTGGTCGTTGATGAGTTCGGGTGTCTCCTTGAGGTTGGTGTTGACGCGGACGATCTTGCCGCTCAATGGGGAGAGCAGTTCCGAGGTGGCCTTGACCGATTCGATATCGCCAAATTTGGTCTCATGAGATGCGCTTTCGTTGGCATCCCACGGCAACTCGATATAGACGATATCACCTAACTGGTCCTGAGCATAATCGCTGATACCGATGGTTGCCTGATTGCCTTCGACGCGCACCCACTCGTCTGATTTGCTGTATTTGAGATCGCTTGGATAGTTCAACTTTGCCATGTGTATCTTCTCTCCTTCGTACTATTTTTGACGTTTGTGACAACTCCTCCGCACTGAGTATGGAGGCTTCTCAAACTACGCATCACCTCGTGGTGTACGTTAACGTTTGAAGGCAGTGCCCCTGCCTAAACCGCTTTTCAGGATGTTGTGTGCGGCATTGACATCACGGTCTGCACTGTATCCGCAGAAAGGACATATGTGAGTACGAATACTGAGCGACTTTTACACCATCTCTCCACACTTGGAGCACTGTTGCGAGGTGAAACGCGAGTTGACTCGTATCATCTTACGCCCAGCATTCCAAGCTTTGACCTCAAGAATATCGAGAAACGCACCCCAACTGGCATCCAAAATGCTCTTGCCAAGAGCATGATTTTTGACCATGTTATCAATGTGCAACGCCTCAACAACGATAGTTTGATAGGTATTGGCATACGTTTTTGCCGTTTTGAAATGAAAATCGCGGCGTTGACGCTTGATCTTGAGATGGGTTTGCGCCGCACTCTTACACGCTTTTTTACGCCTACAACTTCCCTTCTTGCGTCTACAAATGGTTCGCTGTTTTCTTCTCAGGGTAGCTTGACTCTTGCGGTAGTACCGAGGATTGTCTACGATGTTACCTTCGCTATCAGTCAAGAAGGATTTGAGACCCATATCAATTCCAATAGCAGGATGCGTACACTCACCTAGCACATGCTCATTCTTTGGCTCAATATCACAGGCAATGAGGACGTACCAATGCTCATCAGCACGAAGGACAAGATGGGCTGTCTTAGGTGTTCCTTCCATCGGACGGTGATATTTGATTTTGAGAGAACGGCCCAACAGTTTAGGAACATATACATGCTTTTCGTCAGGGGCAAGCATCACATCACGATGGTTCTTCTCATTGCCGTACTGCCTCAGTTGGATACTATGCCAGCGACTAGGCTTTCTGAAACGGGGGAAGCCAACATTGGGAAGTCCCAACGTCTTTGCTACAAGAAAGCGTGTGAGGGACTTACTGAGTCGGTCAGAAAGCATCTGAATCGTGGAAGCAGGCACATGTGTACCGTGTCCCTTGAAGGCGACTTCAAGGTCATACTTACTCGGGAATGTTCCATTCTGCTTATACTGGGCCTTCATCATCACAAGCATGTTGTTATACATCATGCGAGACTCGACAAGGCACTGCATGAGCAGGTGATATTGTTCCTTATTCGGATAGATTCGGTACTCAAATGTCTTCATTCAGCTATTTTACAGAACGTGCCAGAAATGTCAAGAGGGCGGCAATTCATCCTCTACCTAAAGGTGAGGCACTCTTGCCGCACGTTTGTAAAATGGTAGCGGCACAATTTTTGCCGCCAGCCGTTTACCACGAATATCAACCTGAATGCTGTTGCCAACAACGGCGTGCGCCGTGTCAACATAGCCCATTGCAATGTTCTTATGCACCGTCGGACCAGGGGCACCACTGGTGACAATGCCGATGGACTGGTCATTGTCATAGAGCGTATAACCACCACGTGGGATACCACGGTCCACCATCTCGATGCCAATAAGCTTCTTTTGGAGTCCCTGCTCTTTGACCTGTTGCAGTACGTCGCGCCCAATAAAAGGCTCAGTCTTTTTCAACTTGACCGTCCAGCCCAGGCTTGCCTCCAATGGATTTGTCTGCTCATCAAGTTCATGACCGTAGAGACACAGGGCAGCCTCTAAACGCAGCGTGTCGCGTGCCCCCAGACCAGCCGGTAAGAGGCCATGTGAGTTGCCGACTTCGAGCAACTTTTGCCAGAGCGCAACTACATCGACTGAGGCGCAGTATAGCTCAAAGCCATCCTCACCCGTATAGCCCGTGCGCGATATCAGGCAGTTGATATCGTTCACCAGACCAGCCTCACAATGATAGTAATTGATACTCGCAAGGTCAATCTCCGTGAGCGGCTGCAAGATGGCCTGTGCCTCTGGTCCCTGAATCGCTAACAGAGCCGTGTAGTCTGATTGATCCATCACGAGGACATGAGGCGCATCCTTCGCATGCTCTTTGACCCATACAAAGTCTTTGTCGATATTACCAGCATTGACGACCAGCATATAGTCTTCTTCAGCGAGGCGATAGATCAGCAGGTCGTCAATCACTCCGCCATTAGGCTTGCAGAGCTGCGTATAGAGAGCCTGATGGACAGCGAGCCGCGCGACATCGTTAGGCATAAGCGATTGTAGAAACGCGAGTGCGCCCGATCCTTCGACCTTAAACTCGCCCATGTGACTCACATCGAAGAGACCAGCGTGTGTACGTACCGCCTCATGCTCTTCTAAAATACTGCCATATTGTACGGGCATCTCCCAACCGCTAAAATCTACGATACGCGCCCCCAGTTTGAGGTGCTGCTCATAGAGCGGTGTATGTTTGAGCGCAACGCCCTGATCGTGTGTTGTCATGATTACACACTCCATTGTGGTTATCTGTAAAAATGTTCGTTCCATAGTCTCAATATATCATATTTTCGCTGGGAACAATGATTGGAGAGAAACATTATTTGACGGGCGACCACAAGGGTCGCACCCTACTATATCATGTATAGTCGCCCGTCCTTACTTCCTTACCGTATACATGCGTCCTTACCATATACATATATCGTTACCGTATCAACAACGAACGCCCCGTCATATCCTTTGGTTGTGGAATGCTCAGTATCTGTAGAATCGTGGCCGACACATCGGCAAGGATACCATCGTTACGTAATTTCGCATCCGCCAGTTGCGGCACTACAAGGTACAGTGGTACGGGATTGGTAGTGTGGGCTGTAAATGGTTTGCCTGTGTCGTATTCGATGAGTTGCTCCGCGTTGCCATGATCGGCGGTGATGAGCAGACCACCGCCAACTGCAAGCGTAGCCTCAACCACACGTCCGACGCCTGTATCGACCGCCTCAACGCCCTTGATAGTTGCCTCCATCACGCCTGTATGCCCAACCATGTCGGCATTCGCGTAGTTCATGATGATGAAATCGTAGTCGCCGCTACGGATACGCTCGACGGCGGTATCGGTAATACCTGCAGCGCTCATCTCCGGTTGCAGGTCGTAGGTAGGAACCTTTGGCGACGGTACCAGAAAGCGGTCCTCACTGGGGAAAGGTGCTTCACGACGCCCATTGATAAAATAGGTGACGTGTGCGTACTTCTCGGTCTCGGCAGTATGAAATTGGCGCATGCCGACATCGGAGATAACACGAGCAAGCGGCATCTCCACCTCATCGGCACGATAAGCGGTTTCAGCATCCAGACCCTCTTCATACTCGGTCATCATTACGTATTGCAAGTCTGTCAAACGCGGTCCGCGGTCGAATTTGCCCTCGGCCTGCGGGGGCAGTTCTGGTAGCACAAAGGCTTTGGTGAGTTGGCGCGCGCGGTCAGGACGGAAGTTATAGTGAATGAGTGCGTCGCCTGCTTTGACAACAGCGATTGGTTGCCCATCCTCCATAATTACTGTTGGCAAAATAAATTCGTCGGTAACTTTTTTATCGTAGGATTGCCGAATAGCGGCCTCGGTAGAACTGGCGTGTTGTCCCTCGGCATGTACCATCGCATTATAGGTCAAGCCAGTGCGATCCCAACGATTGTCGCGGTCCATCGCATAATAGCGACCACTGACCGTCGCGACTTTCGCCACATGCTCGCCGCCAATTTCACGCGCTCGTCCCTCTAAATGATGCATAAATTCGAGTCCACCCGTTGGCGAACTATCACGCCCATCGCTGAAGGCGTGAATATAGACGCGCTCAACATCATGGCTCTTCGCTAAACGCAATAGAGCCTCAAGATGCGACTCATGGGCGTGAACACCACCGTTGCCAAGTAGACCACAAATATGCAGTTGTGACTGGTGCTGCTTGACATGGGCGATAGCTTTGAGCAGGGCAGGATTCTGAAAAAAGCTTCCATCTTGAATCGCCTCGTTGACGCGAGTGTAGTCTTGCAACACTCGCTTGCCAGCACCGATATTTTGATGTCCTACCTCGGAGTTTCCCATCTGACCATCGGGTAAGCCAACGGCAGCACCCGATGTTTTCACAGCGGTATGCGGCCATTTGCGAGCTAGCGCGTCGATGTTGGGCGTATGGGCAAGAGCAATCGCGTTGCCCTCTGTACGGAGATTGATACCCCATCCGTCCATGATAATCAAGACAAACGGGCGAGGTCGCCCGGAAGAGGATGTACTCATACTTTTTGTATCCTTCCTTGTAGTGTTTGCATGACAGAGATTATTGTAGCACACGCTATTATGATGAAAAGAAATAGCACGAAGAAAGGGGTTAACGATTGTATCAAACGGAGGTGTCACAGCGTGTTCCAAAGTGTAGTTGTATAACCCATCGCTACTAGAAACGTAGATATAGCAGAAAGAGAAGTGAGCATGACAGGGGCAAGCCTCAGCACATTGTTAAAAATGGCGTTTTGATATAGGGATCGTATCTACGTTGTCATTCTTATGCGTAATATAGGAAATGAAAAGGAATTTTTTATGAGAAATACAGCTATTGCCATCACAAAATGGCGTAATAAGAGTATTTTAGCAATAGCATTAGCATGTTGTCTCTTGTTGTTTGCGACGGTTGGCGCCTTTGCCAGTAATGTCTACATATCCGATGAAGCCAATGTGCTGAATAAGTCACAGGTTCAGAGCCAGGCATCGGCTCTAAGCTATCCTGTAAGCATCTATACTGTCAACAATTTTACAGGCAACAAGCAAGCCTTCACGCAACGTGCCGCAAGCGACATCAAAAACTCAAATATGATCGTGATGGCTATTGATACGGTCAATCACTATCTGGTGATTGATGGTGGTAAAAGCGTTCCGCTCTCAAGCAACCAGTACAGCGATGCAATACAAGCGTTCAAAAATAGCTTTGGGAGTGGTAACAACGGCAATTACACGTCCGCAACGGATGGAGCGTTACAATCGCTGCAATCGGCACTGTTGTCGTCAAATGGTGGTAGTTCTGTAGGTAATCAAGTCCCAACCAGAAGTGGTAATTTCTTCAGCAATCTCGCCTTCGCGCCGATATGCTGCATTGGCTTATTAGTAATTGCTGGTATCGCCGTATTCGCGTTTGTTCGTGGTCGCGGGCGTCGTGGCACAATCAATCCAGTACAACCACAAGCACCTATGTACCCACAAAACTACAACCAGAACTACCCTAATCAAGGCTATCCGCCAAATTATGGCCCTGGCTATAATCAGGGCTACAACAATCAAGGTGGCATGAATCCACTCATTCCTGGTGGCATTGGTGCCGTTGGTGGTGGTCTGCTCGGCTATGAGTTAGGCAAAGAGCAGGGAGAGAACGAAGCGCGACGGGATGATAACTACGGTAACGGCAACAACTTCAATAATGGTGACAACAACTTCAACAATGGCGATAACAATTTTGGTGGTGGAGCTGGTGGCGACTTCGGAAGTAATAATGGTGGTGACTTCGGCGGTGGTGCTAGCGGCGACTTCGGCAGTGGAGGCGGCGGTGATTTCGGTGGCGGCGGTGGCGGCGACTTCGGTGGTGGAGGAGATTCTGGTGGTGGTGCTGGTGGTAGTTTCTAACAATAGACATTGGAAACAAAAAACGTTATCCGGGCATTGCCTGGATAACGTTTTTTGTTTCCAATGTCTATTGTTGTTCATGGTCTGATTGCTGGATACGGCGTCGGTTGCTACGACGAACCACCTCAGCAACACGAATACGAGTCATTGCACGTGCAAGAGCGGCCTGTAACGAAGCTCGATCCTCCTCAGAATCGGCATGTGCAAGGCTTTCTTCGGCGCGGCGACGTGCCTCTTGAGCGCGTGCCTCGTCGATCTCCTCGGCATGTTCTGCTGTATCGGCCAGCACGATAACTCTGTTGTCCGAGACTTCGAGGAAGCCGCCGGAGACAAAGATTGGCTCTTCCGCATCGTTCAACTCGATACGCAACTCGCCCTCCTTCAACAGAGCCAGCATAGCGGCGTGACGTGGCAGAATACCGAGTCGCCCTTCAGAGCCAGGGGCACTGACAAGCGTTGCCTCACCACTATAGAGTTCGCGTTCGGCGGTCACAACCTCGACATGGAGTGTGTCGCGTGTCGCCATTGCTTACTCCTTATTCTGATTCTGATCTTCGTCGTACTTGCGCTTCACGTCGTCGATGTTGCCCGCCATGAAGAAGAGGTCCTCACGAACATGGTCCATCTTACCGTTAAGGATTTCCTGGAATCCGGTGATGGTCTCCTTCAACGGCACGTACCTACCTTCCACACCTGTAAATGCCTCGGCTACAGTCATTGGCTGTGAGCAGAAACGCTGAATCTTACGAGCACGGGCAACGGTCAGTTTGTCGTCGTCGGAGAGTTCGTCAACGCCCAGGATAGCAATGATATCTTGCAGGTCCTTGTAACGCTGCAAGACAAGCTGTACAGCACGAGCGGTATTATAATGTTCTTCGCCAACAATCTGTGGATCGAGAATACGGCTACTTGACGCCAGAGGATCGACAGCGGGATAAATACCCTGTGATGCAATCGAACGCTCCAACACAATCGTTGAATCGAGGTGCGCGAAGGTCGTGGCCGGTGCTGGATCGGTGTAGTCGTCGGCAGGTACGTACACGGCCTGCATCGAGGTGATCGAACCCTTTTTGGTTGAGGTAATGCGCTCTTGCAGGTCGCCCATTTCCTCTGCCAGGTTTGGCTGATAACCTACTGCGGAAGGCATACGTCCGAGCAGTGCTGACACCTCAGAACCAGCCTGTGTGAAGCGGAAGATGTTGTCGATGAAGAGCAAAACATCCTGACCCTCTTCATCACGGAAGTATTCCGCCATTGTCAGGCCACTTAATGCAACGCGCAGACGAGAGCCGGGAGGCTCGTTCATCTGGCCGAACACCATTGCAAGACGGTCGATAACGCCCGCCTCTTGCATCTCATGATACAGGTCGTTGCCTTCGCGAGTACGCTCACCGACGCCAGCGAAGACGCTGAAACCACCATGCGCCTTAGCAATGTTGTTGATAAGTTCCTGGATGATAACTGTCTTGCCTACTCCCGCACCGCCAAAGGTACCAACCTTACCACCGCGCTGGAAGGGGCAAATCAAGTCGATCACTTTCAGCCCTGTCTCGAACGGCTCGATGGTGCCCGACTGCTCTTCCAATGAAGGCGGCTGGCGATGAATGGGCAAACGCGGTGCATCTGGAATATCAGGTTTGTTGTCGATGGGTTGACCAAGAACGTTGAAGATACGTCCCAGTGTCTGTTCGCCAACGGGCACCGAAATTGACTTACCAGTATCATAGGCCGCTATGCCACGCTGTAGGCCGTCGGTTGGTCCCATTGCCACGCAACGTACCCAGTTATTGCCCAGCAGTTGCTCGACCTCAAGGGTCAGGTCCTGCTCGGCACCTTGGATACGTACAAGAATAGCATTATAAATTTCAGGGATTTGGTCGGCTGGAAACTCTACGTCTACGACGGCTCCCAGCACCTCGACAACAGTCCCTTTTGTCATTGTACTTGTGGTCATTATATTTTCCCCTTTTATGCACCAGGAATGACACGCGTTCCTGGTGCATGGGTAAGAATGAACTTATTATTGTGTTGAACCAGCAACCACCTCAAGAATTTGCGTGGTGATCGCCGCCTGACGTGCTTTGTTGTATGTCAAGGTCAGGTCTTCGACAAGGTCCTGAGCACTATCGGTAGCGTTTTTCATGGCTACCATCTGTGCTGAATAAAAGCTGGCGATGGTTTCGAGCAATGCCTGATAGACCAGTACATCTACGTAGCGTGGTAGTATAGCCTCGAACAGTGTTCGTGCATCCGGCTCAAAGATATAGTCTACGTTGTGTCTCTGCTCCTCTTGCTCCTCTTTTGAAGGAGGAGTGACAGGAAGCAATTGTGTGGTGACAGGGCGTTGCGTTACCGTATTCACGTATTGTGCGAAGACGAGATACACCGCGTCCACCTCGCCTTTCAGGAAGGCATCGGTCGCGACCTGTGCGATGGCTCGCGCATCCGCCAGTGAAGGGCGATCACCATAGTTGGTAAACTCCGCGAGCAGTGGTAGTTGTGAGCGCACAACAAAGTCGCGTCCCTTACGTCCGACCGCGATATACTCAATCTTTGGACGTTCGCCACCACTGTTCACGGTATCGTTCTGTACCTCCTGTGACGAGGTTATCGCCTTACGGTTAATGTTGCTCGGCAACGCACCAGAGAGTCCGCGATCCGGTGACAACACGATAAAACCGACGTTGTGAACAGGACGCTGTGTCAGCAGTGCTACACCTTCGCCGATATCTTCACCTGACGCCTCGGCAAGACGTGACACAAGTTCGCGGATTTGCTCGGCGAAGGGGCGTGCCTGTCGGACACGCTCCTGCGCTCGTCGCATCTTGCTACTTGCCACCATCTGCATAGCTTTGGTGATCTGCGCGGTATTTTTGACGGAGCCGATACGCCGCCGAATATCTCGGAGTGATGGCATAGGTTCCTCCTAACTAACGCGCTTCGCTTGATTTGGTCGGCGTAGTGGCGAAGTCAGACGTACCAGCGTTCGCCGTCTCTGGTTGAGCATTGCCAGCAGCCTTTTGAGCAGTTTCAGCTTGCTGCTGTGCATTATCATCGCTGCTTGGTGCTGCGGTCTGCTTGTATTCGTTGATAGCAGCATCGAGCTTCTTCAACAGGTCGCCGGACATCTTATTCTTCTGCTTGACCGATTGGTCAATGATCGCGTCAATGATTTCGGGATGGTTCGACGACATATAGCGATGATAGCCCTCTTCCCATGCGGCAACCTTATCAAGCGCAACATCATCAAGAAAGCCCTTCGTAGCGGCATAGATAATGATGATTTGCTGCTCAACAGTCATCGGGCGATACTGACCCTGTTTGAGAACCTCTGTCAGGCGCTGACCACGATCAATACGGCTCTTTGTGGCCTTGTCCAGATCGGAGGAGAACTGCGCGAAGGCCGCCAGTTCACGGAACTGTGCAAGGTCCAGACGGAGCGTACCACCGACCTGTTTCATGCCTGCGCTTTGTGCGCTCGTTCCCACACGTGAAACCGAGTTACCGACGTTGATGGCCGGACGAATACCGGAGTTGAACAGGTCCGATTCCAGGAATATCTGCCCGTCAGTAATCGAGATAACATTGGTCGGAATGTAGGCCGAGATGTCGTTCGCCTTTGTCTCAATAATAGGTAGTGCTGTAAGTGAACCACCGCCGTAGTCTTTGTTCAAACGAGCGGCACGTTCCAGCAAGCGAGAGTGCAGATAGAACACATCACCAGGATACGCTTCGCGTCCTGGAGGGCGGCGAATGATCAGCGAAATGTTGCGGTATGCATCGGCGTGTTTGGTGAGGTCATCATAAATGATAAGAGCATCACGACCTGATTCCATGAATTCCTCGCCCATTGCACAACCTGCATACGGGGCAAGATATTTCAACGGTGCAGGATCGGCGGCACTACTGGCAACGATGATGGTATACTCCATCGCCCCATTCTGCTCCAGAATTGACTGTGTACGCGCGATAGTTGAATTTTTCTGTCCAATCGCGACATAGATACAGAACAGGTTCTGGCCCTTCTGGTTGAGAATGGTGTCGATGGCGATAGCGGTTTTACCAGTCTGGCGGTCGCCAATAATGAGTTCGCGCTGTCCACGCCCAATCGGTACCATACTGTCGATTGCTTTGATACCCGTCTGTACAGGTGTGTTCACGCTCTGGCGTGTGATAACGCCAGGGGCAACACGCTCGATAGGACGGAACTTGTCGGTATTGATTGGACCCTTGTCGTCGATTGGCTGGCCCAAAGGATTGACGACGCGCCCTAACAGGGCATCACCAACAGGTACCTGCACAATACGTCCAGTGGTGCGTACCTCGTCGTCTTCACGCACCTGTGTAAAGTCACCCATGATCGGGCAACTGACCGTCTCTTCTTCAAGGTTGAAGGCCAAACCTGATAACCCACTACGGGGAAATTCTACCAACTCAAGATACTTCACATCTTGCAGACCATAGACACGGGCAACACCGTCCTGAACTGAGATAACAGTTCCGACGCTTGCCGTAGAAGTTTCATTCGTGCCAAAGCCTACGATGTTTTTCTCTATGATGGCACTGATTTCATCAGCCCAAGATGCCATCTTCTCCTCCTTATATGGAGCAATGAAAGTGTATTTTATACATATCTACTGAAAAGACCTACGAATTATCAGGACGTGGAACAGAGTTATAATTGTCATTATCATCTGTTCCATCTTGTCCATCCGTTGGAACGATATGATTCGTAGCATGAGAATTCATGTCTACAGAACCGATTTCGCGCACCGTCTCGGCAAGCTCCTCCGGTGAGAAGAAGTCAGTGTGCGAGTTTGCAACACCACTCAACATCTGCTGTTGCAGTACGCTCAGGCGATAACGTACACTACCGTCAATGACTTGATCGCCGACACGTGCAATAACGCCGCCCAGGATAGCAGGATCAACGTGCGGCTGCAAAATGACTGTTTTTCCTGTACGATGCTCTAATACCTGTTGAATGGTGCGGCTCTGCGTAGCATCTATCTGCGTTGCCGTCGTTACATCTGCAACCGCCTCGTTGCGATAGTCGCGCACTAGCTGCTCTAACTCATTAGCGATGTTGCGTGTATATTCCACGAGTTCACGTTGAATGAGTAGAAGCGCAAAGTTGAGCGATGTTGGTAGCACCTTTGACTGTAGTGCGTCGCGCATGGCGTTTTCTTTGCGTTGTGCTGGAACTTTGGGTTCGCGCAAGAGAAACGATATCTTACGGTTTGAGAACAGGTCTGCTATTCCTTGCACATCTTCCAGGGTGCGGTCAAGCGTATTCTGCTTGCGAGCAAGATCGAAGACGGCTGCTGCGTAGCGGCGTGCAACCGCTCCCTTTAACATTACTGTTCCCTCGAATTATTGCCGCTAGCAGTGACAAACTCTTGTACCAGACGGCGATTGTCTTTGCTATCAACCGATCTACCGATAACACGCTCGGAAGCGTCAATCGAAAGATTGACCACCAGACGGCTCAGTTCGTTACGCGCCCGACTCGCCTCTTGCTGAATACGGGCAGATTGTTGTTCGCCAATCTGCTGTGCCTTCGCATGAGCATCTTCCACAATGCGATCAGCTTCCTGCTGAGCAGTCTTTTGGGCACGCTCGATGATCGTCTGTGCCTCACGTCGTGCATCAGTCAGAACACGATCAGATTGTCCTTTAGCGTCTGCTAGCTCACGTTTGGCTTGCTCGGCATTCTCAACACCCTCACGAATCACCGTTTCGCGTCTTTCGAGCGTGCGAAGTACGAGAGGGAAGGCGTAGCGCCAAAGAATGAAAAAGACAATACCGAACGTGATAAGCTGCGAGAGGAAGGCGAGAGCATTGATGCCCAGGCCACTAGAAATAGAACCGGGGCCAGAGGCAGCAAAAACAAATGTATGTATTCCCAGTTGCATGGTATGCTTCCTTTCGTCGGGATAATACTGTACCAGTATCCGTAAAGTGGAGACGCAGCATACTATGCTACGTCTCACTGTTAGAATCGGAGCAGTATTAGCCGAGGAATTGGATCAATAGGGCCATAACCAATGCGTAAATAGCGATAGCTTCGGCGAATGCCAGACCAAGAATCATGTTGGTCTGCACAAGTGGGGCTGCCTCCGGGTTGCGTCCGATTGCGGCCATAGCTTGCGAGGCAGCAATACCAATACCAATGCCGGGTCCGATGGCTCCAAGGCCGATAGCTAATGCGACTGCAAGGTCTTTCATGATGAAATCCTCCTTTAAGGATAAAGACAAGTAAATGATGTTATTTTAGTTATTATGCAATCGCGGCAAAATATTTCCGCGAATAGCAATCAATTACAGTAACGAACACACAGCCTGCTTATTTCGCAAACGTGACTAATGTGTGGCTGCAAGTTCTCTCTGCCCCTGCTTTGTATCTGCCGTTCCCTGCTCTTCCTCATGTCCGTGTGCTTCATGACTCACACTAGAAATTTGTAAGAAGATAAGTGTAAGCAGTGCGAAGATCAGTGCCTGCACCGCAGCAACGAATACCTCGAACGGCACGAAGACAAGATCGGCAACAACTGGCAGGAGAAAGGCAAAGACCGCGAGAACTGCGCTACCCGCGAAGACGTTTCCGAAGAGACGGAAGGCCAACGAGATGACGCGCGTGAACTCGCCGACAAGTTCGAGGATACCTACGAAGAAATCGATAGGGCCTCTGAAATTGAAGTATTTGCTGAGATGCTGTTTGGGTCCCAGCGTAGCAAAGCCAAACACTTGAGCCGTAACAATCGCAACCACCGCCATAGCGAGGTTGAGATTGAGATCGGTTGTCGCAGGACGTATCCAGGGAATAATCTTGTTTGAGATGTCGCCAAACAACAAGAAACCCAGGAATGGTTGTGTTGTAAGATGCGCTTCTGCAATGGCTTTGGTATCAATCTGTCCAATGGTATCCACGCCTGGGATAATGTCGATCAGGTTCGCCACGAGAATGAAGAAGAAAAACGACGCCACGAGAGGAAAGAACTTTCTCGCACGGCTTTTATCACCGCCGACAACGCCGTCGATGAGTCCTAGCAAGAACACGACGAGTGCCTCGATAGCATTCTGCATGCCTCTCGGAACAAGCTCCTGCCTTCTCGTTCCTAGCACGAAAACGAGTATCAAAATGAGACCAGCAAGAACGCTACCGAGCAGCGTATTAGTAACCTGGAAGCCAAATATTGGAAAGATTGCATCCGGTGCTATTGCTATATTAGGAAGTTTCCAGAGTTGCACGCGGCATCCTCCTTGAGTACCGGCCTACACTGGACCTGATCGTTATTAGATGGTTTTTCCGTTCATCTTTAGTCTATTATCTATTAGCTCATAGCGCGTTTAAATAAACGGTACGCTCCATAAATTCCCGAAATCAGGCCAAGCAGTAGCCCGAACAATAATATAAAATGGTTGGTATGTAATATGCCATCAAGATAGTTTCCTACGATGACACCAAGAACGATTGGCACAGCAATGGTGAAGCCGAGTTGCCCCATCAATGCTAACGGTGCCCAAACAGTGGGATTGGGCTTTTTTTCCATATACGTAACCCCACCTGTCTTTTCTCTCTTTATTATACCTGTAGGATTATAGCACAGAGAACAAATCGAATGCAATATAGACGCATTCTACTTTCACGGCGAATGGTTCAACTCTATTAAATAAGTTTGCGCTCACGAGCGACATTGGCCGCATGAGTACGATTTTCAGCATGGAGCTTGCCGAGAATGTTGGAGACATGATTCTTCACCGTACCCTCGGCAAGCACCAGCTTATCGGCGATTTCACGGTTGCTGGCACCTGCCGCCAGCAGTTTCAGCACCTCAATCTCGCGGCTACTCAAGTCTTCATCATGTATTGTTGAATTTGTTGCGGATGGAGCAGGTGGCGTCTGCGGTGTTGTAGTAGAGGCGTTACCTTTACGTCCAAATTCGATAAGCAACCTGCTTGCCATCCTGGGCTGTATAAAGGGTTCGCCCATATGTACCTTGCGAATGGTCGCGGCAAGCTCGTCGGAAGGTACATCTTTGAGCAGGTAGCCCATCGCGCCAGCTTTCACCGCCTCGAACACATAATCGTCGTACTCGAACGTCGTGAGCATAATAATACGCGCATCGGGATACTGGTGCCTGATCATTGTGGTGGCCTCGACGCCATTTTTGCGCGGCATCTGAATATCCATCAGCACAACGTCTGGTCCCAGGCCACCCTGTTGCAACATCGTGTATTGTTTGACGGCATCCTCGCCATTGACCGCTTCACCGACAACCTCGAAGCCATCCTCAAGTTCCAGCACGGTATGCAAACCCTGACGCATCAACATCTGATCTTCGCATAAAAGAATACGAATGGTGTCGGTCATAATGGCCTCTTTGTGATTATTGGCATACATACATAATGTTCTGATTATAGCATACGGCATCATCATCCTTTTCCGCGTTGGTATCACTTGACGTTTGTTCTACCATTCTCTACAATGACGTAAATAGAAACAGGTAGGAAGGTTGTAGTTATGGAAGGTAGGTCTCATCTCCTTGTCGGTCTGACGGCTGGGATTGTGCTTGATAGTTTTGTACATTTGACGGGCGACCCGTTGACGGCGGCGAAGGCGGTACCCCTGGTGCTGCTCGTCAAGAAGTTGGTGTATTATTTTTCGGTGGGCTTCGGCGCGTTGTTGCCCGATATCGACAATGCACGTAGCACCCTGGGTCATAAATTGGGTTGGATCAGTAAGGAGATTCAACATATCGCTGGTCATCGCACTCTCTTTCACAGTTTGCTGGGACTCGTATTAGGTTCACTTCTGGCACTTGGCCTCGAACAACTCGTATTTTTTTTGTTAAGCCAGCGTGGATTGACGCTACCAGCACAAGTTGTGCGCGGCTCACATCTCGTCTTTTATGGCGTCCTCTTCGGGTGTATAATGCATATTGCAGCCGATGCACTGACACTTGGTGGTGTGCCTCTGCTGTGGCCGAATAGAAAGCGTTTTGGCTTTCCGCCTGACCCGTCTTTTCGCTTTCGCACTGGCTCATGGCCTGAGTTTGTGATTGTCTGGTCGTTCATGCTACTCGTCGGTATCGGCGTCTGGCAAGCAGTGATCATGGTATAAATAAGAACATATGTATACAATCGACATCCGTACAAAAGAGACGCAACAACGTATCGCGCTTCTCCTGACGTTTCTCCTTATCCTGGGTTATACTCTATGGATGAGCTACGAGACCGTTTTGCGCTACGATACGTTCAAGGCAACAGCGTTCGATCTCGGCAATATGGATCAGGTGCTATGGAACACACTACATGGAAGGTTTTTCCAGTTTACCAATCAAGGTAGTGATTTCTATGGTCCGCCAACACGCCTCGCTATTCATGTCGAGCCGATCATTCTGCCATTGTCGTTGCTGTATCTTTTTCATGCGGATGCTCGCTTATTATTGGTTTTTCAAACACTGATGATAGCGGCAGGTGGTTGGCCGATCTATGTTCTCACACGCAAGTATATTCCGATGTGGGCATTCATAGCACCTATGATGGTACTGGCGTATTATCTGATGCCAGCACTATTGAGCGTCAATCTCTTTGACTTTCACCCGCTCAGCCTCGCGACGCCGTTTCTGCTCTATGCTGTGCTTGCTCTGGAATATAAGCACTATGGCTGGTTTTTGCTCGCGTGTATCCTTGCAGCCGCCTGTAAGGAGGATGTGCCACTTGCGGTTGCCATACTTGGAGGGTTGGTGATCTGGCAATATAAACTGCCACGCCTGGGCCTCATTCTTACCATAGGTGGCGTCACATGGAGCATGATAGCGTTTCTCGTTGTCATTCCACACTTCTACCCCGGTGCGGTTCATAGCAACTACTGGTATCGCTATGAATCGCTAGGTAGCTCTCCGGGCGTCGCGATTGTCAATATTCTACTGCATCCGTGGTTACTCTTCGCGACCTTTCTCACGCTAGACCGCTTTTATTATATAGCGAGTCTATTACGTAGCCCTGGTTTTCTTTCACTGCTGGCACCGGAATGGCTTTTGCCTGCAATTCCAGCACTGGCAATCAATCTCTTTAGTGACTACCCGCTCTATTATAGCGGCGTGTATCACTATAACGCGGTCATTATTCCGTTTGTTATGCTCTCAACTATTCATGGTATGCGACGATTCTCACTTCTCTGGAGTAGTTGGCGTGGTGAAGGTATGGCTGCCTTTGTTTCCGCTAACGATGCTAGCGGCAAAGAAACGCAGCTTTCGCGCTGGTTCAAGCACGAACTCCCTTTGTCACAGCAGCGTAACATGTTGCGGCAAACACTGAAAGCGTGGATACGCAGAGCATATGCAACGGTGCTTCCATTGATCCAGCCTGTGCTGGTACGCCCTGCATGCGCTTCCACATTGACTCGCGTGCAGCAGACACGCCCAACATTGGTACGTATGTACTGGAAGCAAAGAAGTAATGTCTATGTACACGCCGCTCCATTGGCAAAGCATATTTCGTTACCCCGTATGCAGTGGTGGATGAGTGTCTGGATAGTGGCGATGCTAGCACTCAATTTTGTGATTATGGAGCCTCAACTCAATGTCTTCTGGGCTGATCATACTCCTGGTGTGCGTGAGCAACATATCAACAAGTTGTTGGCAATGATTCCAGCCAATGCATCGGTATCAGCCGGGGAAAACTTGAACCCACACTTGAGCCAGCGTTTATACATTACTGTCTTCCCCGCTATTACCTTTTCAACATCGAAAAATATCAATAACACGGTGCAGTATATCGTGGTGGATGTACAAAATATCATGCCTGAAGACCGGGTTGGCGTCTCGAATGAGTTGAACCAACTTGTAAACTCAGGACAATTTATTCCGTTGGCAGAGGCGGAGGGTGTAAAACTTTTAGTGCGTCGTAATACGTAGCAGAGTGTAGGGAATTCATGTTATAATTCGACCATTACCGTTATTGCTCGCTCTCTCACGCACGCCTTTGTCGGCTAGTTGTGTCAAGAACCCCATGCGTTGAACGCGGGGGCTTGTGAAAGCAAGTCCGTCTTGACCAGACTCAGTTCGTTCGCGAACTACATGAATGAAGGAACGCAGGATGTCTAATAGTTCATTTTCAGATGATCCTACCAGTGTGCAGTCGAGGCAGATGGATGATCTCCAGCCAAAGCCCGCACCACAAATACCGCCGCCATCTCCTGTGGTAGAAACGATACCAGATGAAGAGGCGGCGGTACGCCAGGAAGAGGCGCGTACTGTTCGTTACGCCATTGGGAAGCTCAATGACTTTATCCAATGGTTTGTGACTGTGCTTGAAGTATTACTTGCTCTTAGGTTCCTGTTCAAGCTGATTGGTGCAGACCCGGCCAACCTGTTCGCGGGTTTTCTCTATGCTTTGACTTCCATCGTGCTTGTGCCATTCGACTCTATCGTTCATGCGCCAGCACGCTTCGAGTGGTCAACGCTTATCGCGATGGCGATTTACTGGCTGCTGTTCTGGGCTGTAAGGCGCTTTTTAAGCATCCTTATCAGTAGTCCTGAAGAATTGCCCAGTTAGTCTAAGAACAAGCGACATGACAGGGGCAAGCCCTGCCACTACTATATATGGACTCGCGTGACAAGCCACGTAGTGGCCCACAGTATAGTAGTGACAGGGCTTGCCCCTGTCATGCTTTAGCTCTCACATCCCACAATCTCTACCACTCCTTCACCATTTCTTAACCACATTCATACCCAATCAACCCTTTGCATATGATAGATTCCTTTTGTACCTCTCTTACAACATTTATTTGGTTGGTACATTTTTTGAAAGGAAGGATGTTATGCAAAGGCACACCTACGTTGCTCGTCTCGTTATTCCTGTTCTCCTGGTGATGGCTACCTTATTTGTGGGTATATTCGGTACTTTCACACTAGCTCACACTCATGCTGCCGTGGGCAACACTACGATATCGGCCTTCGCTTCTGCCTCTAAAGAAACGGGCGTGCCCGTTGCTCTTTTACAGGCCCTGTGTTATATGGAGGGTCGCTTGAGTAATCATGGTGGTACTCCAAGTGTCGATGGCGGTTATAGCTGTATGCATCTGGTACAGGGTAGTGGTTATGCTACAACTGCACAAGATAATTCACCAGCACTCGCACGTCACCATGTTATTTCAGCACAAACAAGCCACGTCGATACGCTTGACAAGGCGGCCAAAGAACTGGGCGTGAGTACGCAGTCGCTCAAGACAGATATGGCAACAAGCATTCGTGGTGGTGCAGCCATTCTTCGTGATGATGCACTTGCATTGTCAAAGACGCACTCGCTTCCCACTTCGCTCGCGGGTTGGTATGGTGCGATTGCTCTGTATAGCAACGCCACGACACGCTCAACCGCCTTGCTGTACGCCGATGCACTGTACAAAATTCTCAACACTGGCTTTAGTGCAACAAGCGATACTCACGAGATAGTAACGTTGGCACCGCAAGCTGTAATAGCGGATGTTAGCAGTGCTGTAAATGTGAAAGGGACAACGAGTCTTCCTGCTGGCTGTAGCAAAGATGGCAATACCGACTACCCCGGTGCGATTGACTGTATTCTCAATCCGAGCGTCTACGATTGTAACGTCGTGGCAACCAACGCTCCCTGTAACTATGAGGATGCCAACCGCCCTACTGATTTTCCAGTCAAGTTTGTGACCATTCACGATATCGAGGGTACGGCGCAAGAGGCACTTAGCACGTTCCAGGACCCAACCAGTGCTGTCAGCATTCACTATATTGTGGATACCGATGGCACAGTATATCAAGTGGTGCATGACAAAGATATTGCCTATCACGCGGGCAACCTCTGGTACAACCAGCGTGCAGTGGGTATTGAACATACAGGCTTCGACGCCACTGGTTTCCAGTGGTACAATGCCACACAGTATCTAGCCTCGGCCAAGCTCACGGCGTACCTGCTCAAGAAATTCGATATTCCGTTGAGTCGTGCGTTCGTCCTGGGACATGAGGATGTGCCTGCACCATTTCTTGCCGTTGCCCCCAATCACGTTGATCCAGGTCCATACTGGTTGTGGGACTACTACTTCTCGCTCATTCATAAGCAGGGTGTGCCATTCGACGCGAATAGCCACGATAAGCACATCTTCACCTTGCATCCTGCGACCGACAAGCATCCCTTTAACAAGAATGGTACAGAGACGCCTGCGAACTTCAACTTTTTCTATCTCTACAATGGACCAAGTACTGCATCTGGCCTGATTCCAACGGCGGATAGTAGTGATGTGACCGATGTCAGGGATAATGTTGGACCAGATGTGAGCTATTACTACATTGCGAAAGTGAAAGACGCGGCAGGCACGGGCGATACAATGTACGAAATCTGGTATGGTGAAGAGGACTCGACACACTTTGCGACCGCGCAACTGGCATGGTTAGCAGTGCCGCCAGATACGGCTGTGAAGGGTCAGGGTACTGCTGTAAAGCTGGTTGCCAACAGTACAGGCAACGCCGAAGTCTATGGCAGACCTGTCACCGACGAGAAGTATCATATCGGTGATGCAGCCTCGGACTCAGTGTTTGTCTCTGCCTATACGGTGATTGAGTATCAAACCACGAATCAGTGGTACGAGATCGACTTCAATCATCGGCAAGCATGGGTGCCAGCCGCCGAGGTAACGTCGTAAAAGCGTAAATAGCACAACATAAACTCCCAAAAGAGCGAGAGCCATCAAGCGTACACTCTATGGTGTTATACGCCTGATGGCTTTTCCTCTTCTCAATGCTCTTAGACGAGGAAATAGATTACTTGCGTCTGAGTAAGACCAGGATAATGATAATGATCACAATGACGACAAGATAGGGAATTTGGATACTCATATTGACGCTGTTGTTCACAACTTCAAGGCTCATGGTATATATCCTCTTTTCGCAATTAGCTTATAGGTGATGGGTTTTTAGATAGAGTAACTCTCTCCACTTCCACCCCAAACATCTCATATATATGAAACGAATGGAAACGGGTTTAGGTTTTGGAAAAGAGGGGATTTAGATATATCCATATATGCAGTTGTAGCGTTGCTAGATGTGTTGACGATTGTGATATTATAAGGCTATCGGGGCTGTAGCTCAGTGGATAGAGCAAATGTTTCCTAAATATTAGGCCGGAGGTTCGAGTCCTCTCAGCCCCATGCTATACATTCCTCAGACCTATCATATTATCTTCTTCAGCACCAAAGTCAAGCAGTGTAGTCTTCATCGTCATTCTCTCGACTCATATCCTCTAACGTTGCTTGCACATCGGGCAAGTCCTTTAGAGGTAAATTCTTCACAAAATATTCTCAGCTCAACTACATCTCCTAAAAAAGTCGATCGCGTTCCTAACCGAACATTTTTTCTCATTACGTGTTTACAATCCTCTTACTCCGTCGAAATAAGCCCGTTGAGAGATTTTATCACGAACTCATCGTGTTTAATAGAGGGAATTAAGGGATTCTTAAAATATCTTTTTGAGATAATCCTGTCTATCTCCAATGCTCAACAATACTGTTGGGCATTGGAGATAGACAGGATTATCTCTCTTCTCCACTTAAAATCCGCACGTAGCTTCTATAGCGTCGCTCGTCGATGGAGCCATCGGCGACGGCTTGACGCACGGCGCAACCCTCTTCATCGACGTGCGTGCAGTCGGAGTACTCACATTCATTGAGGTAGGGACGGAACTCTATGAAGCAGGACGCGAGTTCGTCCGGGGCGACGTTCCACGCGGCGAGGGCACGAATACCTGCAGAGTCGGCGAGCCAGCCGCCGATTGACAGGGGATAGAGTTGTGAGCCTGTGGTGGTGTGCTTGCCCTTGCCCGTCGTGTCGCTGACAAGTCCGGTACGGATCGCCATACCTGGTTCGATGGCGTTTACAAGGGACGATTTGCCTACACCTGACGGACCTGTGAAGAGTGTGGTGTGGTCTTTGAGCAGTGAACGTAGTGCGTCTATGCCTTGCCCTGTCTGCACACTGGTCCACAGTACGGTGTAGCCAAGTTTACTGTAGAGTTCGCTGGCATCCTCCACATATGCCTCGTGTGGTAGGTCCGATTTGTTAAGGCAGAGAATCGCGTGCAGATTCGCGGACTCGCAGATGGTGAGGTAGCGGTCAAGCATACCAAAGTGGGGTGAAGGATGGGCAATGGCGAAGACTAGCACGACCTGGTTAAGGTTGGCAAGCATCGTTTGCTGAATAACTTTTTTTGGGGTCGAGCCAGCATCTCTGCGCGAGAGCGAACTCTGGCGCGGTAATATCTCTTCGATCAGGCCGTTTTCAGTGTCCAAGCGACGCAACTTTACGTAGTCGCCGACTGAAAGGCGTGTGGGTGGTGGTGTCTCGTTGCTATCGTGGTTCTGCATACGCTCCATGCGTTTTGCATAGTTTGGATCGAACATGAGCTTATCTTGACGCATGCGCGTCTTACCAACTGATTTCGCAGATTGAGTCTGTGCGAAGGCTTTTTTGAGTTTGCCGCGTAATGTGCAGCGTAGAATACCGTCGTCGGTGTGAACATCATAGATGCCGTGTGCGCCGTTCAATACGACGCCAGTCAGTGTGTCGGTTTCGTTGGTCAAGGTTTTCCCCTCCAGAGGCATAAAAAAACACGGTTCATGCAATTTTTCTTTTATTGATGCCTACCGTGCAGAGAAGGGGAAACGGAGAAATGAGTAATGTTATTGGTCGCTTAACGAGTTTCCCACTGGTTCCCAAGCAAGGTAGACAAGGTGCATACAAGCACAGTTGGTAATGTGATGTTGTGCTTTCCCATATAGACACCTCTTTCACTGGCGAGCCAGAATTTCTATAAGCAACTATCGTTCGTTGCATAGAGCATACTCGAACGGCATGGTTTTGTCAATGGATAAGGAGGGGTAATGTTGTTTCGCCCGACTCTCTTGCTACTGCAAGAGAGTCGGGCGAAACAACATTACCCCTGATACTTTTTCCACATCTCCATAGCTAGCTCCTCGGCATCAGTATTGACTCCGAAGCGAGCAAAGTAGCGACAGACGCGGGCGATATCGCGGGATAGCAGGGGAAACACGTCGGTATTTTGACGTGGGTCAACGGCCTGTGCGAAATCAATCAGCAGCACGTTCCCTTGCCAGTACAGGATGTTGTATTCCGATAGGTCGCCGTGAATACGGTTGTGGGCAAGACATAGCTCGATGTTGTGTAGTATGCACTCGAAGAGTATGGGTGCTTCCTCGTGTGTCAATATGACATCGCGCAGCAGTGGAGCGGGTTCACCCCCCTCGCCTATGTATTCCATTAATACCGCGTTACCCACATGTGCCAATGGTTTAGGTACGTCCGCACCTGCACTATGTAATAGTGTGTGCGTCTGAAACTCGAAGTCGATCCATGAAGAAATCTGGGCGGCGCGTCCACGCTCACTTTTGAAGGCATTCCGCTGATCTCTACGGGTGACGTTGCCATCGAGGTCACGTTGTGTGCGTCCCAGGCGATATACGGCGTCGTTTTTCAGACTACGAAACATGCGTGGGCGATAAATCTTTGCTGCTGCGTATGCTAGGCCCGTTTCGGGGTCGGCGGTACAGCAGTAGACGGTGGCTTCTTTGCCACTTTTGACGACATGCAAGACATCGGTGATCAGGTCTTGCTCATAAAAGTCTGTGAGCGACGAGAGTATCCACGACTCATCACGTTTGCCTGCGAGAAACGTCGGGTTGAACGCCGCCTTGCTGAGATCGTCGGTCTTGAGTGTTTGCGACTGCAACCAGCGTTGCACATCGGCGTTACTCTCGTAGTTTTCTTTTTTCTTTGCCTTTGCTGCTGTGGCCTCGACTTGTTTGGCCTTCTTAGGCTTGCGATAGCGTTGCTCTTCCAACTCTTCGAGTTCAAAGTCGGTATATTCGCTCATGAAGTATCCTTTTTCATTGCAACATGTTGTTTTATAAGATGCATGTGTGTGAGGATGCGCTGAGCATAAAAAGACCACGAATGCAGTAACTATAGCATATGCGTGGCTAGCGGCAGGAGGGAATAAAAGGGGAGTTAGTGTGAGTCGTAATGACAAACACGTCTACGCCCGAAAAGAACCTCGTTGCGGTAGCTGGAGTGTTAATATGCTCAGAGACCATTGAGACCATGTAGGTTGTCATCTGTGTAGTATCTCCTTTCGTTACGTAATATACTTCAAGCGTACCATGAGTCGTTGTGGAAGTCAAGCTTTGCTACGAAACAAACGTAAATTGCGCGGCCTCTGCAACCAATGACGAAGAATCGTTTTGATAGACTTGTAAGCGTGCGATACGTTCATCGCTCCAGCCTTGTGTTTGTTGTGATTGTGCAATGAGTGCTGCAAGTGCTAGCCTACGGAGCCGCTCATCAGTACTGGTGGCAAAAGCCATTTCAAGACCAAACAGATCTGCGTCGGGACGAGATGCTGCATATTGGATTGCGCTTTTTGCTCGCTCCAACGCATCTGCATGCATTGCCTCACGTAACTGCATCAACTCCTGCGTCACCTCTTCCCAGGCTAGGCCACGTAGGATAACTCTGATACGCAACGAAACGGTAAGTGGGTCTGTGGCTAGGGCTGCCAGGATTGCATGCGTCGTAGGCAACTGCCTGAGCCTATCGGACAGAAGCGTAGCCAAAAATTGTTCGAGGATGATTTGTAATGCACGACGATTCGCGAGCAAGCCACCTATTGCATTCCCGATGAGCGGTGCATCGTTGCCAGCGTATGTGGTGAATACTGCGTTTGCCGCCGATGAGCATTCTTTTGGTAAAGGCGAAGCCATAGCCTGTAGCAATGGTGCAAGCAGTACATGGTCGGCATCTGTCACGGGATAGTTAGTGCAACGTTGCAGTGCGTCAATGCGTACTTCTGACTCAGGATGTAGGAGTAGCTGTGCAAGTAACGTCGCTAGTTGCCGTTGGGAGCGTGGCGACATACCATCAGTCGGGATATATACAACACCTCTCGAAAGGGCAACGTCAGACGATTGAGCAGCTAGCATGAATATATCCCACGTCTCGTTATGTTCAAGGAAAGACCAGAGGGCACGGAGCAAGGCAACGCGTACATCACGATGCAAATTTTGTACGTTCAACGCTAGCAGTTCGCGATAGGCCGTATCCGACGCAAGATCGCCAATCAAGCGCACAACCTCTTTCGCAACTGTCACTTGCCGTAGTGGAACATTGTGTAGAATGCGTAGTGCCTCTGTCTGAGGCATCGCAAGTAGCGAGTTGCGTAGGCTATAGATGGCGATACGCGCTCTTTCATCGTTGAGAGCTTCAAGAAGGGTGGGTATGCCCTGTCCGGCATCCAACCTACCGAGTAAACGTAGAGCAACCTCGCGTACTGGTTGCCGTGCATCACTGGCAAAGCCAATAATATGTGCTGGTGTAAGAAACGGCATTGCCGCAAGCTGATGTAGTGTATAGAGGAGTATATGCGTTGGCCTCTGCAAATCATTCGCAACCTCTAACAATGCCTGCGCGAATAGCATTTGTTGTGTCGGAGTCCAACGCTGAAAACCCCTGGCAAAAGGAAGCACGCTACGAGTGTTTCCAGTGCTAAATCTGCCCTCATATGCGTAGCGTCCAAGAAAAGGTGTAAGTAGGTCTTGCCGATGGCGATGCAGGTAGGTATAGACGGATTGTAGCTTTATGCAACTCTTGTCGCTAGTCAACAATGTAGGAATGAGCGTAGTTAAACGCTCAGGACGATAGAGAGAGAAAAGACGTAGGATACTATCGGCCACGCCGAAGAGACGTGTCTGGAAAAGTAGAGGTTCAAGCGTATTCACCAACTCATCGAAGACGCGCAATCGTCTCCCAAAAGCTCGTGCCATTGCTACCAGGTGCGCCTCTCGCTCTCTTGCTTGCCATGCTTGAAGCACAGGCAAGAGCACGGGTGCGATTCTCCGTGTATCGGCATCAGAGAGGAACATATCGAGATTTGGCATATTCACTCTTCCGCGCTCTCGATAGACTAGTGGAATTTGTGTTGCGCTCCATGCGGGATGGAATGGAAGCTGGTGAATGACGATGCGTTCAATAGCCAGAGCTGTTGCTTCCGAAAGGTCAGAGGCATCGAGTGCATCGCGAATAATTTGTGCAAGATCATCCAGATGCTCGTTTTGCCATATTCCCAATGGTAGGTCGGCGAGTGCGACCAACATCTCGCGCCGCACCGGGTCTTGCTCGTTGTGTCGGGCACGGACGAGCGCGAGGGCATCGGTAAGATGATTGCGCTGATAACGGGTTGCGGCAACAAGAGCATGCAAGGTAGCTCCACGCAAATCGGCGTCGGGAGAGCGTAGCGTGCTATCGAGTGTCGTGCGTGCCTCTTCCCACGGCAAGAACGCAGCATAGCGCAATCGCTCCATAGGACGTGTCACCAGTGCTGGTAACGCCATGTTGCGGCGCCCCTCCTGCATACGTTGGATCATAGGTAGTGTCGCTACAACCTCGTAAGCTAAAACACCTTCACTTGTGCGCCAACCGCGTTCACAGATGTTGTAAAGCGCGAGTCGTTGCTGCGGCGTGAGTTTGTGAAAGTGACGAAGGCTTGTTGCACCTGGAAAACGCGTAAACAGGGCAAGCAGATGGTCAGTTGTCAGACGTTGTATGACAGTATCAAAGCGAATAGGGTTCTGCACATTCGCTTGTAGTACCATTTCGACCAACTCGTTCGGGCGTTTTCGTGCCAGTGCTTGTATGTTCAGCCGAGCTAGAGGTATGCCAGGATGTATCGCCTGTACAAGCGAGAGAGCAAGATCGGGAAAGAAACGGCTCAAAATCGGCAATACGACGTTTACTCGCCGTAGATGTTCCTGGTCAACTACATCAGTGACGCGAGTCTGTGTAGATAGCGATGCAACGGCCAACGAGGGATGGAGTCGAGCCAAACGTCGCCAATCGGCTAACGCGAACCGTTCCAATACCTGTGCAAGGTGGTGTGTCACAACTTCCTGTGAACCAAAGGGTAGCAGAGTTTTTAATGCAGCATCCTGACGTGTCGCCAGCGTTTCGATGTACATATTGATTGGTGTTTGTCTATGTTGTCTGTATAGATGACGCACCATCGCCGTTTGCATGTCAGATGATACTATATTGAGAGCGTTTTGCACTTCTGTATCATTACAGTTCAATACGACGAGATCGAGGGCGAGTGAGCGCACACTATATGATGGGTCTGCAAGGGCCTGTAGTGCCATGACAGTATCTCGGCTACCGTAGCATGATTGTAGAGCAAGGAGCCGTTGATAAGTCGCACCTTGCATGAGTTGCCTGATTGTCTCTGCTACGCTCTTGTCGGCATCTATCATACGTCCTAATTCGACCATGCGATACATACGCTGATCGTATGTCGATTGCTCGTGTTCTTGCAAAAGCTGTTCTGGCGTCATATCTTGCGCTCTATTCTCATTTCAGAAAGTGTTCATAATCGTTCGTTCACTAGACTTGCGCTATAATAATGGATAAGAAATTATCTGTCAATGAAAACTGCACTACACAACATTTGTTACTTCTACACATTATCAACTGAGTTATCCACAATCACTGTGGATAACTCGGTGGAAAACTTTATGAGACCTGCTCATTTCTACGTCTCACAATGGCAATTGCTTTCCGCATTTCGGGACCAAAAAGCGTTGCCAGGAAGAGGGCGGCGGGTGCAATGGTGGCGATACCATCGTGCTGCTGTAACGCATGCAGGATGTTCACCGTCGGTACCATTGGAATGACATAACCACTGCTAGGAGACAGGAGCGCGAACGCAAACGGTACTAAGAATGCGATACAGGCAAGCGTTTCGGGTGCGAGACGACGACGTATTACGAATAGAACAAGAGCCAGGAACGCAAGCGAGAAGAGGATTGGCGTGAGCGTTTGGATTGAGGCGAGCATCGCGAAACTTATCACCTGTCTTATTGTATGTACGGTCGCCAGTGTTGGGGTTGCCTGTTTCAGAAAGACAAATGGGTCGCCGAAAAGTGTGCTACAACAGAGCATCCAGACAGCGATGCCGAGTGCCCCCAATGTGCTGAAGGCGATAAGATAGCTTTCAACCTGCGCTCGCGATTGTCGTTTGAGCCAGCCGATAGCGACCATCAAGGCGATCATTGAGACAAACAACGCCCAGCCATCATAGCAGGTCAATGTCGCAAGCAAGCTACATAGTGCTGTGCCAATCAGCGACGAGAGACGGTTGTGGCGTGTCCACAGCAGAAAGCAACAACACGTCATAGTCAACGTCGTGATACATAGCCAATCGTTCAGCGAAATCGTGTTGAGTAGTAACAATGTCGGATTGAATATGAAGAGTAGCGAACCGATGAAGCTCGCACGGCTGTCCTGTGTGAGGCAGCGTGCTGCGATAAAGACACATAGTGTAGAGAGCAGGTAACACAGTGCCGCCGGTAACATAATGCCAGTATGGAGCAATGAATCACTCCACATAAACGGCAAGACCAGCAGGTGTGTGAGTGGCAACCATGCGCTCCACGCCTGATTCGGCTGTAGGGTACCGGATGTGAGTGTATGTGTAAACGTGGCATAGATGAACAAGGCGACTACCGCACAAACTGCTACGAGCATAGTTGCGAGAAACCAGGAGTCTCTATGAGTAGTATGCTGGGCGTGATGCAATGCCTGTATCTCTTTTGCTGTAAACGCTGGCTTATACTCATGGTTAATCGTATTCAAGGCTAAGCGCACCGATGGAAATTCCGCCGAGTTCAAACGGTGCCTTTGAGGTGCTGGTACCGCGACTCGATTATGATGCTCAACATGCTGACTTATGTGCTGCTGATGTAGGGCGATACCGTCTTTCTCAAGAATGGTCGAGACTTCCTGTGCATCGAGTAGATGCAGACCATGCTCCGTCTTCTCCCAATAGTGCGGCTTCACGATAAGTTGATAGAGGGCGATACACGCTGCCACACTCATCAGGAGCCAGTAGATGGGAATGAGTAGCGTCCATTTCACCAGTGAATAGTGTTTACGACGGATGCAGGCTAGCAGGTAGATGTACAGGTAGAAGAAATTGCCGACGACGAGACAGACCGCGCCAATGGTGACAATGGGTGCCGGGAACAGTGACTCGTAGCCATTGCCGATAAATGGTCGCAAAATCTGCGAAATGATCAGGGCGATCCACAATAAAGGATTGATGAAGAGAACCGCCGTTTTGCCGCCAATCATAAGCTGCATCGACAGGAACTCGCGCACACGGAACTCTCGTGCATAATGCCAGGGTTCGCGCATATGCACAAGGTACGTTTGCATATAGCCTTTTATCCAGCGTGAACGTTGGCGCAACCAGTTCTTTGTACGTGAGTTTGCCTCTTCATACGTTGTCGAGTCGAGGACAACCGCCTCCATCTTGAACCATGCCAGTCGTAAACCCAGGTCACAATCTTCCGTGACGTTGAAGGCATCCCAGCCACCCAACGCCCGAATCATTTGCGTCGGGAAGTGGTTCGAGGTACCACCGAGCGGCAAAAGAAAATGGGCTTTTTGCAACCCTGGCAGAATCAGATCGAACCAGAGCGAGTATTCGGCGGTAAACCAGCGCGTAAGCAGGTTCTGATCGGGATTGTAGAAGTTGAGCTTAGCCTGCACACAGGCAAGGTTGGGACCATGGTTGGCGAAGGTCAACACAGCTTTTTTTAGTTGCAATGGATCTGGTACGTCTTCAGCGTCAAAGATGACGACGTACTGTCCAATGGATTGTATGAGTCCGAAATTACAGGCGCGTGGCTTTGTGCGTGGATTGCCCTCTGGCACCGTGACAATCTCGAAGTGTGAGGGTAGATTCAGCGATGCAATGGCGTCGCGCGTCTCGTTATCGTCCTCTTCCGTCAAAAACAGGATTTGCAGTTTGTCTGTGGGATAATCAAGTCCCTGCATGGCTTTGACGAATTGGGGGACGACGCGAGCCTCTTTATAAAGAGGGCACAGAATGGTGTACATCGGCCATTCCGCTCCTCGCAATGCCTCCAATAGCCCGTTGTCAATCGTTTCCTCCGGTGAGTTGCGTACAACACTGAGCGCGAGCGCAACATCGAGGATGAGGTGGAGCAGATAGGCGATGGTGATAATCGTCATGGTAACGGTCAGAATTTGTCTGCCATAGAAAATCATACCCACAATCCAGGCCAGTAACAGGATGGCAAATGTGATGTATTGCTTGTTCGTGATGACTTTGAGCGCGGAATACTTATAACGAAATGGCGCGTATGCTTGCACGTTTTGCTTGCCCACGATCACAACCTGCGAAGCATTGGTCGCATAAGAATCCGCAATCTGCTGTTCTTCTGTGGACCGGGAACGCTGCATCTGCTCTGTGAGCCATGCACGATAGCGCGTCACCTGTGCATAGAGATAAGCGTCTTGTGCTTCACTGGGAGGAGCGTGGTGTTTATCACTTTCTACTTGTTGCAAACTCATAGTGTACTTCTCCAAATACTACTCGATTTCTCTTCCACTGCACCTATGCATCAAAAGATGAGGTGTCATTCTCTCTTATCGGCATGCGTCAGGTGCCTCTGTAGGGGCCATTATTCATAACGCCCTCGTGCCAATACACCATGTCAGCAAGGATTGAGGAACGGAATCAATGGATGGAAAACGTGGTCAATGGGGACGAGGGCGTTATGAATAATGGCCCCTACAGAACCGTTGTGAAGGTGACGATAAAGGAGAATAGTGAATGAGGAGTGCTATTTGAAAGGAATAATCTTATGTTCTGGTCGCGTTTTTTACGGATGTGTGTGTTGGTCAGCGTATGGGCTGCTGCTGCATATGTCGTATCGCATTCTGTGATTGCGCTATTTAAAAGGCGCCTTGGTAATGGGCAAACTGCACCCGGAACGACGCCAACTCTTCCTGTTGTGTCCTTACCACTAATAGAGAAACAACGGATGCAAAGGAACGCTTTTTCATCGCCTGCAACACAGCGGAATGTCCTGCTTGTTGTCGTTGCCTTATTGTTACTTGGTGTGCTTGGGCAAGCGTTGTTCGCGTTTCATGCGCCGATTCTGCATGTGTTCTCGGCAGGAAAAAGTGCAAATCCTGATGGCACAACATTTATGCCACATACACCTGCTGTAACGGTAACGCGCACACAACCATTTGAAGCTGGTATTGTGACTCCACAATGGCAGCAGCAAAATGCCTATGATTTTCACTGGCAGCAGAGTTTATCAGATATTCAGACACAGACTGGCTCGCGCTGGATTGAATTGTCGCTACTGTTCTCACAATCTACTTCGACTTCGACAACCGTACAAACGACCGAGAGTACGCCGCTTGTGGCGTCATTCGCGGCAGGAGTACGTGCGGCACACGCGAAGGGTTTGCATGTCTTTGTCGTGCCTCTGATGGGCGTTCGAGAGAAGGGCGGCTGGGCTGGCAGTATTCACTTTTCATCGCAGGCTCAGGAGCAGGCATGGTTTGATAGTTATTGGAACACGTATAAACCCTATGTCATAGCGGCGGCACAGGCAGGGGCGGACCAGATGGCGATTGCGACCGAGTGTTCATGGTTACAACAGCACGTGCCCGCAGCATTATGGAACCAGCTAATCGACCGTGTACATAGTGTCTTCGCAGGTACCTTGACCTATGATATGAACTGGGATACGGTCAATCAGCCTATGCCCAGTTGGTTCAATAATCAGAATATCAGCATGCTTGGCGTGTCAGCATACATCCCATTGACCGATGTTTCGCAGCGTATCGATCCAAATGCTATGGTTGCTCTCTGGAAGGAGAAGGTTAAGTCTATTCTCGATACCATTTCGGTGCAGGTTGGGAAGCCTGTTCTCATCTCTGAGATTGGCTATCGCGACAGTGCCGATGCTCTTTACCAGCCGTGGGAACAGATCAGTAACACAGCCATTGATCCTGCTGAACAGGCTGGTGCATATGAGGCAGCCCTTAAAAATGTGCTACCAGACCAACGTATCGCTGGTATCTTCTTCTGGGGTTGGGAAGATGTTGGTATGTTCACGCTCAAAGGGCAGAATATGACCAACGCGGTTCTGCATACATGGTACACCTCAGTATCTTAACTTCTTGTATGAACATGCCATGAGTTGTCGCAAGGCATGCCTTGCGACAACTCATGGCATGTTCATATATATGCCCTTGCCTCTGTTGCTTTGAAGGTTGCGTATACGATTGAGCCTTCATGCAGGCTGAGACGCACTGAAGACACTTCGGTTATTTCTGCCGTAAGTGGGGGCATAGAGGCATCAATCAGCAAGCTCACGCGCAAAATCCCTTCCCCCTGTTGCGAGGATGTTGTTATGCTGCCAACACGAACTATTTGTATGACTTCTCCACGAAAGGTGTTACGTGCCGAGCTATCGGGTTGTGTTGGGTAGAGCGTGATACTACGCGGCTCGACAATAACATAGGCCGCTTCACCAATCTGCGGTCTGACCGTGTTTTCATCTTGTTCATACAGGGTAGCTAAGATTTCAACTGGCTGTGTGCCATTATGAATCTGCATGTCACATACGGTGGGTGACTCGAAGCGCACAATGCTACCATGAAAGAAATTGACGCCTATTAGTTCGGCGACGTATGACGAGCGTGGGTGTTCCAGTAGGTCGCGCTGGATGCCCTGTTGTAGTACATGTCCCTGCTCAAGCACAAGGATGTGTTGCCCAAACAACAATGCCTCAAGATAGGTGTGCGTCACCATCACTGTCGTCACATCAACCTCTGCCAGAATGTGCCGTAGCTCCTGACGCACCTCACGGCGTGTTTGCACATCAAGTGCCGCTAGGGGTTCATCCAGAAGCAAGAGTTGTGGCTGTAGTGCCAGTGCGCGTGCAAGGGCGACGCGTTGCTGTTGACCGCCCGAAAGCTGTGGTGGTCTGCGTTGTTCAAGCCCTGGTAGATGCACCATCTCCAAGGCTTCACTAACACGCTGCTGTATGAGTGTACGTGAAATATGTTGTGCCCGTAGTCCAAAGGCGACATTCTCAAATACGCTGAGATGTGGGAAGAGGGCGTAATCCTGGAAGACATAACCAAAGGGCCGCTCCTGTGGTGGCACAACAATCTTATGTTCGCTATCGAAATAGACGGTATCACCCAGCGCAATGTAACCTTTTTGTGGTGTGAGCAAACCCGCGATCAGGCGTAGCACCGTACTCTTGCCCGCGCCACTTTCGCCCAGTAGTACCGTCGTCTGACCCTGTATGGCAGAGAAGTTCAGGGAGAGATGAAACGTATTGAGATGTGTATCGAGTGTGATGTTCAGCATAAATGTATAAATCCCTATCATTGATGAATTGTAGGGTCTATTCTAAGACATCATTATATCTTAATAGTCCCCCTCTTTGTTGACAAAGGAAAAAACTAATAAAAAGTAAGTAACAAGGCTTGCGATAGTTAAAGGAAATATGCTATACTATCGATTAAGTATATTTATTATTGCACAGACCTTATGGCCTTGTTATATACAAATGGCACGAAGCAGAAATGGCAGGTTTATTATGGCGACGAAGCCGATGGAAACAACAGAACCGAATACAGCATTAACGCACATCTGCCCGCGCTATGAACGCGCCGTACAAATCCTCGGCAAACGCTGGACAGGTCTGCTTCTATTCGCATTATTGGACGGACCACGCCGTTTCTGTGAGTTGACCTCTCTGGTCGAAGGACTCTCTGATCGTGTGTTAAGCGACCGTTTACGCGAGCTTGAACTTGAGGGTATCGTCAAGCGCGTCGTCTATCCACAGATTCCGGTGCGTGTGGAATACCAGCTCACCGAGAAGGGTGTTGCGCTCAAACCTGTTGTCGATGCTATTCATGCATGGGCGGAATCGTGGGTATCAGGGCCAGAAGATACCGTTGAACAGGTTATGATGCCGCAAGATGACTGTTCAAATTAGTAGCTGTGAGTACACGAATGGGTTGTCGCGAATACAACATGTGTTCAACGCAACCCATTCTTTTTGGGAAATGAAGTGAGTTGAGTTATGGAAAATCTATGGGCACCCTGGCGTATGGCGTTTATCACCCCTAAGACCGAGGCTGAACCGGGGTGTATTTTTTGTACGCAGGCAGCGGCACAGCGCGACGATGAGTATCATATTCTTTATCGCGGCGAACGCTGCTTCATGATGCTCAACAAATACCCCTACAATAATGGACACCTTATGATCGCTCCTTTCGAGCATGTTGGGAGCATTTCGCTCCTGGACGCTGTAACGCTTGCGGAACTCATGGTGCAGGCACAACTCGCGCTCAAAGCCATACGCTATGCCATGAAGCCCGATGGCTTCAATATGGGCATCAACGAGGGCAAGGTTGCAGGGGCGGGTTTCGCCGACCATATGCACTATCATATCGTGCCACGCTGGAACGGCGACACCAACTTCATGCCCGTCATCGCCGATATCAAAGTCATGCCAGAACACCTCGACAACGTATACAAACAGTTGAAGGAAGCCCTGGTAAAAGTTCAGGAATAGCAAGAGCAGGAGTGCCAGATGCTAGCATCTGGCACTCCTGCTCTTGCTATGTTATAATGCAATTCAACAAAAACACCCATTTTACATTACTTTGGAAGTGGCAATGAGCAATATTTTCAATGTGTACTGTGACGAAAGTGGTCATTTGCAGAACGATAATCTGCAAGTTATGGTGCTTGGGGCAATCTGGTGTCCGTTGGAAAAGACCCGCGAGATTGCACTCCGCATGCGTGAGATAAAGCAACGTCACGGACTTTCACCATTTTTTGAAATAAAGTGGTCGAAAGTTTCTCCGGCTCAACAACTATTTTATATGGATATTGTTGACTACTTCTTTGATGATGACGATCTCCATTTTCGTGCCTTGATCGTTCCTGATAAAACAAAGCTTCGCCACCAAGATTTTGAGCAAGATCATGACACATGGTATTACAAAATGTATTTCACCTTGCTGAAGGTTTTACTATCGCCTCATGCAGAATACAGGATTTATCTGGATATCAAAGACACACGAAGTATGGCTAAGATGGCAGAACTACACGAAATTCTCTGTGATAACATGTATGACTTTGAACGCAAAATCATTACTCGTATACAAACAATACGTTCTCACGAAGTAGAGCAGTTACAATTAGCCGATTTACTTATAGGATTAGTCGGCTATGCCAATAAATCACTAGAAACAAGTATGGCGAAACAAGCCCTTATAGAGCGTATGCGACAACGTTCGCACTACAGTCTTACAAAAACGACCTTGCTTCGAGAAGATAAGGTGAACTTATTTCGCTGGGAAGCGAGGTAGCATGATTTATGAATGATGATATCGACTGGCTCCCACCTCTTGTTCTGCTTAAAGATTATAATGACAATTGGGAGTATTATGTAGAGGTAATCTACAAATTTTTCTGTCAAGATTTTGTACATTCTATGCCAAGCTTTAAGAATAAGCGGTTTGCGCTAAAGCGTCACCCTATTATACGCAACAAAGAAGCAACTTTCTGGCACATTATTAGTGAAGGTGAGCAAGAAAGCGAACGTACACCAGATTTACGACGTTGTGAGCGCATTCGTTGGCCCCGTCCTATGATCGAAGCATTAAGTTCAGGTAACGTTGTATGGTGGAGAAATGAACGTAAAGGAGCAGGTAGGATACTGATAGCTTTACGTGATTTTAGTTATGTTGTTGTTCTGGCGGATCGTGGCGAGTATGTACTGTTATGGACTGCATATTGTGTTGAACAGGAACACCGTCGTCGAAAGTTACGCAGAGAGTATGAAGCATTTATTGCCTCAAATGGCTAGTGCCGCCCTTTTGGGACGACACCGTTACTCCTTCCACACATGGTAGATGAGCTGTTCTATATAAATTATACACAAGTAATGCTAATAAGTCAAGTCGATAAGCTCATCCGCTCATGTTGAAAAGGTGAAGTACGTTATGTTCTATCTTGTTTTGTAACCTATCAACTCATCACTATACATCTCGACTGTAAAAACAGATAATGATATACTGCTACCGTTGCCTAAACTATTTTATCGAGTGTGACGATATACTATATCAAAGATGTGGTGGTGGACGGCCATGCGCTACTCTAGGCTGTACACGACAATGTAAAAGAGGACTTAATGACTACAAATATATCATCTATACATGATCGTCAATCTGTTTCTTCGTCGGCCTCGGTGGAAGGCGAGTCACAAGAACTGGTGGATGTCCTCCAGAAAATTGTCTATAACGTGGGGACGCTTTTAGATGTTCGCAACTGTTCGGTCGCTCTACTCGATGCTCGTGGCTCAACACTGGTGACGCTTGCTGCACTTCAAAAGAATGGACGCAAACCACGCCATACACGTTTTCGCTTGAATGAAGGCGTTGCAGGCTGGGTCGCGGAAAACTGCGAGCCGCTTGTGATTAACGAGGTGAGCCTCGATACACGCTTCAAAAGGCTTGGGCGCACTCCCATTAGCTCGATTATGTGCGTGCCACTGATCGACAACGATACGTTCATTGGCACACTGACTGCGAGTAGCCAGGAGGCGAACGCCTTCGACGCGAAAAAAACAAAAATGATGATCATTTTTGCGGAACAGGCGGTCTTAGCCATCACAAACGCTCGTAGTGCAGAACTGGCATATCGACAGGCCAATCAACTCGAAATGCTGATGGACCTTTCGCGCGGTATCACCACCAGCCATGAACCTCTTACCCTCTATCGTACTATACTCGTCGATGTGCAGCGTCTCGTACCATGCGACGTTGCGACTCTGTATCTTTATCAAGAAGGAACGCAAGAACTCTACCCCATCGCCGAACTCTACGGAGCCGATACAATGATAAGCGACGAGCAAGCAATCAACGCCGCTGAGGTCAGGACGGTTGATCTGCAACAGGAGAGAATACGCCTCTATGACACGCAGTCGATCACGGCATGGGCCGCTGTTCATAAACATCCTATGCTGCGTACTCCATTCCAGGAGGCGCGTAGCCAGCCGGGGAGCAACGAGGATATGGCGGAATTGGCGGCCCCCCTTGTCTCCAAGCACATTCTTTATGGTGTGCTGTCACTTATCCGCGTCGAAGCCTTTACGAGCGAGGAACTACGTATTGTGCGTAACCTCGGTAACATGGCGGCAGCCGCCCTCGAAAATGTCGAACTCTTTCATCTGGTGCGAACGGATCAAGAGCAATTACGCGCAATTCTGGCGTCAAGCTCCGATGGTATCGCCTTGCTTGGCGTCAACGCATGTTTTATTGAGGCTAATGCAGCCTTTGGGCATATCTTCGGCATCGACCCGGAGCAGCTTGTGGGGATGGAATGTACAGAGTTGCTTGCTTGCGAGGAAGAGGGTGGACAAGGCAACTGCCGTGAACTGTGCATGGTGCATAACGCTCTACAACAGGAAGAGGCATTGCCCTATACAGAGGTCGATCTTACCATCAACGGTGTTTCGCGCTCGGTTGGTTTGAGCCTCACGCGCGTCTCCACGAAAAACAAGCCAATCTGCCTGATGATGGCTCGTGATGTAACCGCTATTCGTGATGCGAGCCGTATGAAGGCAAACTTCGTCTCTATGATTACGCATGAGTTGCGCTCTCCGCTGAACGCTATCAATGGCTACCTCGATCTCGCCCTGACAGGAGTCGCAGGCGAATTGAACGAGCAGTTGCGCGAGTTTCTGCGACGATCACGCTCAGGTAGTGAACAACTCTATGCCCTCGTAGAAGACTTGTTGCTGGTCTCGCGAGCCGATGCGGGCCAGTTGCGTTTGAGCCGCGAGGTCATTAGCCTCAATGATGTGATCACCGATGCCGTCGAGGAGCTAGAATTGACCGCGACCGACAAGGATATCGAACTCATTGTCGATATCGCCGATGACTTCCCACAACTCTATGCCGACCCTGTGCGTATGCAACAGGTGTTGCGTAACCTCGTCAGCAACGCCCTTCGTTTCACCAGCACTGGTGGCAATGTCACTGTTGCCGCGAAGGTGGATTATGTTGAAGGTGGTAACGAAGAGACCGAGGACCGCGACGTGCGTATCGCGACTCTGACGGTAACTGATACAGGCTTAGGTATCGCGCAGGAGTACCAGGAACGCATCTTCGAGCGTTTCTATCAAGTGCCGCAGACAACCGCCCGTACAACGGGTCAAGGTCTGGGGCTTGCCATCGTTAAAATGATTGTCGAGTTGCACGGCGGCACTGTTACTGTCGATAGCGTTGTAGGGCAAGGCAGCACGTTTACGTGTGTGTTGCCCTGTGTGCTGTCGTAATACACGTTTCCTCTATGGGCGTGATGATGTTGTTTAAGCAAATAATGAGGGAATCGAAAAAAAACAACGGGCGACCACAAGGGTCGCACCCTACTATAGACCGTGTATCGTAGGGTACGACCCTTGTGGTCGCCCGTCTATATCCTAATGGACTTTTGAACGGCCCTTCCTTGTGGTCGCCCGTTGGTTCTTACCATTGCCACTGTATTTTCTTAAACAACATAATCAGGCCAGTACAGTGGCGGATAGGTTTTAATACCCCGCGTTCAGGTAGAACCAGCTAATGATGCCGCGTGGATAGACGTGCCCATTCCAATCGCTATAGTCATCGTGGAGGCCGTCCCCGAAGTTCTGCGCCGAATTCAGGTTGTATGTGTACGCTGTGTTGATTACGTTTAGCTGTTTGCATGCTGCACAACCAAAGTGTGTATATACCACGTCGGCGACGATGCCAGAGAGCATGACTTTACTGAACCATTCGTAACGGTGACAATGACCTGTGTTACACTGCGCCCCCGTTGCCGCCGTCGAAGTCATCGTAATCATGCTGGGCGAGGAGAGCGTACTTGCCTGTAGATCGGCTGGATATTGTCGTGCGAGGTCGGATAGTAGTGTCGAGTTCATCATCTTATCCAGTCCAATGAGATGCGGATAGAAGAGACTCTCGCCCAGAGTGATAGTACGTCCACTACAGTTGCTAAAGGCATTGCTGGCTGCAAGTGGTAGATAGCCATGCGCGTTATAGGCTTGTACCATTGCACTCTCTATTTTGGTCGCATCGGCTGTCCAGCTTTGAGCGGCACTAGTACTGGCTATGAGTGTATCCAGGTATGCCGTTGCGCGGTAGCCAGCAGCTTCTTTGAGTCCTTGATAGTACTGATTGCCTGCTCGCGATCCGTTGTTGCTGAGACAATCACTGGCGGCATCATAGGTTGTGTTAGTGTCTTGATCATTGTAGGCTATACCTGTGCTAGGGTCGCCAACGCGTTGATTATGGCCCATTGCCGCATTCAGTTGTCCACTATACTGCTGTACAAAAGCACTATCCCCTGTTGTAAATGCGTAGTAAGCGACGAGCAGGGCGACATTATCGTTCTCTTCGGTGGGCATGGGAGAGGCGGATTGAATGTAGGGAGCAGCATAACATGTTGCACGTAGCGTTGGAATACCCTTGCCTGGGGAAGTGCAGTTACCGTTGCTATCGACATCACCACCCTGATCGTGCTGAAAGTAGGAGCCAAATCTATCAGTCGTTATGTTCTGCAAGACCTGCGACATGGCATTTTTGAAAAACCACGGTACATGCGTAATCTCGAAGTAGCCGTACTCATGCATCACATCGACTGTACTCAAAAAGCCATACGAACCTTCATATACGGCGGCATCGTAGCCACCGCCAGCACAGCTTTGACGTGCCGCCAGCCAGCTATCGGCTTTATAGCTTCGTAGTGTATCACCGAGTAACCAGCGTTGTGAGGTGTTGAGCGTGTTGTTTTGAATGAGAATATTCTCCATGCTTTGCGCTCTGCCCAGTAGATTATCGCGAGTCGAGAGGTTATCAAGAGAAAAATCAACGAGTGCGGAGAGTGTGGGCCACTCTTGCGCCGCGTACAAACCCTCGTTCTGGCAGCCTGCTGGTAGACTCGTATTTGCGAACAGGTGCGAGTTCGCATTCCAGCCACCGAGAACGAGGTACGTGGTACTCGTTTGACCTGCTGCTATACTGTAGTTCCACGAAAGTCCAGCGCGGTCGCTACTTGCGGTAGAGCAGTTCCATTGTCCTTGTTGACCTGCGAGAAACAGTGTACCATTTGTGGCATCGCTGCCTGGGTTATAGGTGAGCGTGTTGACTGGCATGCCACCGAGGGTTGTATGCGACGTACAGGCATTGCTTAATGGCAAAGCGCGGTTACTACCAAAGAGAAAGCTGCCTGTGTGCGTCGTCGTACTGGTATTGCGTATCGTGACACCGACAAGCAGGATAGGTGCGGTATCATCGCGTACTGCATTGGCGCAGTTGCGTATATCAATACAATTTGGTTCGCCTTGAAAGGGGGAGATCAGATCGACGATAAGATGTGTGCCAGCACCATCGGGCGTGTCGCCTTCCCAGCGTGTCGTGTCGAGTCCCTGCGTCCAATGTTCGTTTGCGAGGTAGGCGTCACCACGAGTCGGATTGAGTGTTCCCATATGAAAAAGATAGTTGTGTTGCTGTCCGCTCGGTGTAACGCCGACAATATAACTTGCGAGATTATCATGGTACACGCCGTCTGTCCCACTGGCGACCGATGCGGTGCCAGGATGAACAGAGAAATCGAAGCGTGAACCGAATGCTGTGTTGATGTTGGTGAAGTTTGCCTGTGATGCGACACTTTGCACAGGTAAACGTGAGTCCAATTGAATATACTTAGGCATGGAGCGTAGAAAGGAAGGGTGTGATTGTGAGGTGGTAGCCGATACTGGTAGAGACATCGAGAGCATATTTGAGAAAACAAAAGCAGCGATGATTATACTAACACCGTAGAAAAGTATACGTGGGCGTATAGGATGCATGAAACTCTCCCTGACTGCGTATCTTCTGAGAGAAGATAACTATACTCTATCATCATTTATCAATATGTTTCAAGTATGCCCAATAAACACTCATGAAAGCAAGCAAGGGGAGTTGCGGAGTGGTTGTGATATGGTTATGAAATGCTATATGTAGAGTGCAACTTCAAGCTCTTGACAACGCCTTGCTAAGATTATATTATATCAACATGACGTTAACGTAACATTTGGAGTGAGCGATGAATGACCGCATGCGTATAGGTGATTTGACGGAACGAGCTGAGGTAACTCCGCGCACCGTTCGCTATTACGAGAGCATTGGACTGATTCCTCCAGGAGAGCGTGAAGGCCACGGCCAACACTACTACACGGAGGAGACGCTTGCCCGTCTGCGGAAAATTGATCAGTTGAAGAAGCTCGGACTCAGCTTGGATGAAATACGCGATGTTATCGACCTCTATTTTATTGACCCTAGTGGAAGACAACCAAAACAGAAAATCCTCGCCATTCTGCGTCAACATCTCGCCGAGGTGGACCAGAAGATCGGTGCGTTCCAGCAATTTCGTGCGGACGTACAGGCCCATATCGAACGCTTCGAGCGCTGGTTTGAGAAAACAGAACATCGTTAGGCTTTTTTTACATCAAACATGACGTTAGGGTCATGTTTGATACGTCAACTCATTCAGAAGGAGTAATACAAATGAGTGAAACAATTGGATTTATCGGACTCGGCCAACTGGGTCTCCCAGTGGCTACCAACCTCCTCAATGCCGGATATGCTCTTCGAGTACACAACCGCACGGCAAGCAAAGCGGAGTCTCTGGTGGCTCAAGGCGCACAACTGGTGCGCCGACCTGTTGATGCTGTGATGGCCGGGGGGATTGTCGTGACTCTTGTGTGGGATGATGCGGCTGTGGAAAGCATCGTCATGAGCGATGGTTTTTTAGAGCAACTGGGACCAGGTGGTATCCATGTTGCGATGAGTACTGTGTTACCTGAAACGTCAAAGAAGCTTGCGGCCATGCATACACAACATGGTAGTGCCTATATCGATGCACCCATCTTTGGAAGACCTGAGGCAGCCATCGCCCAGGGTCTCTGGATTCCCTTTGCAGGTCCACAGCAAGCCAAAGAAAGAGTCCGACCACTCCTTCAGGCGATGGGGGGAAAGGGCATCTTCGATTTTGGCGAAGAGGTCGGCGCGGCAAATATTGTCAAGCTCGTTGGAAACTTCCTGATTGGTTCAGCTGGATATTCTATGAGAGAAGCACTCTTGATGGCCGAGAAAAACGGAGTTGATCCAAAGGCAGTGGTCGATATGCTGACACAAACGTTATTTCCCGCTCCTATCTATCAGAACTATGGCAAGAGGATTGCTGAGAACACTGCGCCTTTCAGCCAGAATGCGATACCGCTGAAGGATACCGGTCTCTTCAGAAAGACAGCCCAACAGGTGGAGTCGCCCACACCTATTGCAAGTCTTTTGTACGATCTCTTGAGGAGCAATGAAGGAAGAGCGTAGACGCTCCCAACAGTTAGTACCTCGACTCTCTTTACTAAATCGGGAGAGTCGAGGGATTGTATAAGTAGAAGATATATTACCCTGTTCCTTTCTTTGATACACTTGACGACCCACGTTTTGCGTGCTATGCTCAATTCATTCCTGTATATTTCCTGTTACAGCAGAGAGTAGCAAAGGGATGGCGCGAACACACAAGACAAGAGTAGCCCGTCTGTACAGTAGAAGGAGACAACTTGTGGGTATGCTAAGAATAATGTCCCGTCGTGGCGACGACCGCATTGTATGGGATACCAGTAAAGCGGAAGCATACGATGCTGAGGCGATTGCAGCAGTCCAGGAGGCTGAGCGCATCTTCAATCAAGAGCGTGTAAAGGGCGCCACCGCCTTCAGAGTAGAGTCAGGAAGAACTGTAGAGCGTCTCGAAAAGTTTGATCGAACAGCAGAGCAAATTGTGATTGTACCGCGTGTTGTAGGGGGCTAGGAGGACAGGTACTGATGAATATGTTGGAGACGCTGAGCTTGTTTCTCGGTATCTGGCTGTTGTTTCTCTTGCTGGCGGTCTACTATCTGTCACAGTCACAAGATGGCGGTGTAGGGCGTTTCCGCGAATCGGTGAGTGAACATCTCTCAGCCGAGAGTCGCGCGAAGGTGTTACTGCGCGAAATGCTCTCGGAGAACCAATATCAGCAATTGATAAAGTATGGCTACCTTGAGGTTGTGAGTCCTTCGTTCGACCAGCGCGTCTATCGTATCCCCGGTGCCGGTGGTCTGGTAAAGGTGTACGAACGTGGTTGCGCGATCATGGAACTCTGTCTGCAACCTGCGGAACCACTACCTGATGGTGATGTGGTTGTGATGCATAAGCTGATGATCGAGGCCAACGAGCAAGAGTATCTGAAGCAGGCGAATCACTTCGCACCTGGTATCATCTCATTGCGTTGCCAACACCTCTAAAAAGTATTGCATAAAAAGTTGTTTCAGGCTGGCCGGACCCGGCCAGCCTGAAACAACTTTTTTATACAAGGACCCCGTTCGTTTGAACTTTTCAGATATTATTACGTATGTATGAGTGGAGAGATAGCTATAGGGCTTGCTCCTGTGATGCCTTGCTACGATACAAAAATCTCAATAGCTGAAAGGGCGGACCTAGGAATATGCAGTGTCCTTATTGTAATGCGGACAATCGCGATGGGGTACGCTATTGTGGCAAGTGTGGTAGCGTGTTACAGGTGATAACGCCTGCACCGCTTGCGACAGGTGGCAATGGCGGAGGCACTTCGTACAACTACAATTCACGCTCGTTGACTCCTGGCTCACGTCTGCAGGGAGGACGCTACATCGTCAAAAAGGTCCTTGGGCAAGGTGGCATGGGTGCCGCTCTCCTCGCAACGGACAATCGCCTAGATGGTAAACTGGTGGTCATCAAAGAACTGGTTTCCGTCAGCACCGATCCCCACAAATGGCAGGATGATGTACGTAATTTTAAGCGCGAAGTATCGACACTGGCGCATATTGACCATCCGCTTGTACCGAATGTGACGGATCACTTCCAGGAGGGGCCACACTACTTTATGGTGCAGGAGTATGTCGAGGGTGAGACGCTGGAAGAGCGTATGGAGCGCATGAAGCAACCGATGCGCGAACGTAATGTGCTGGCCTGCGCCTCAGAGATATTAGATATACTTGACTATCTGGCACAGCAGACGCCCCCCGTTGTCCACCGCGATATCAAGCCTGCTAATATTATTATTGGCACCAAAGACAGGCGATCACACCTTGTCGATTTCGGTATTGCTCGTGCAGACGAAGCCAAGAACGCGCAACGTCAACAGACTGCTGCCCTTGGTACTCCTGGCTATGCGCCGCCGGAGCAGTATCAAGGCAATGCGGACCCACGCTCAGACCTGTACGCGCTCGCCGCAACCCTGCATCACTTGCTAACTAACCGCGATCCGCGCAACTATCCGCCGTTCATGTATCCGTCGGTACGTACTCTCAATCCGCAGTTGTCGCCAGAAACCGAGACTGTCCTGGCGCGAGCATTACAAAATGACATGAAGCAGAGGTATCAGAGTGCAGCCGCCATGAAACGGGATATCGACGATATTTTGCTCAAGCGTTTCGGTGTTTCCGGTCCGGTTAATAGCTACGTACTGGGTAGCTTTGGTTCCACGAAGGAAGAGATGTCGCCCGTGCGAGGAATGAGCGGAACATTCCCAGCTGTGCCAACAAATACAGGTGCAATGAGAGCCTTCCCCACTCAAATAGCGGCCAGTGGACCACCGCAAAATGCATTCCTGCCCATAAGCGGAGTATCATTTCAAGGCAATAACAATTTACCACAACGGCGTAAGGGCAGATCAGGGCTATATATAGTGCTAATGGTGCTGCTTGTACTGTTAGTTGTTGGTGGTACATTTACAGTTATGTACTATCAACAGCATACGCAAGCGAGTAATGGCAAAAGCACACCAGTTGTCACGAGCCATAATGGTATTGGTGTCACAAAAATCGGAAGTGATAGCATTGGTATTAGTGATGGCTCAAGCGTTTTTGATACTACACGTAGCGACGGACTCTTGAAAGAGCAGGCAGCAGATCGGCTCAAACAGAATAATGGCGATGGCGTGATTGCGGCGTTGAGTTCAGCACTGGAGCAAGAGCCGAACGATGGCGAGGCGCACATCTACCTTGAAAATCAGCGCATTATCAGTTCAGGTAGCCCATATATAACGCTTGTCGTTGGAACAATGCTATCATCGGACAACGTTGGCGTGGGGCGCGATGACCTGCAAGGGGCGTATATCGCGCAAAAAGAGTTCAACGATGGCGCAAAGCTCAGTAGTGGTTTCAAAGTTCGTGTAGTGATTGCGAATTCGGGCAGTCAGGCAACGTATGCGACGATGGTCGCACAGCAAATTGTGCAGTTGGCACAGGCCGACAAAACATTTGTTGGCGTGATGGGCTGGCCGTTCAGTTCGCGCTCCATCAATGCGATACGTATATTAAGTACAGCGCATATTCCAATGGTTTCGCAAACATCGTCAAGCGACGAATTGACGAACATGTCGCACTACTTTTTCCGTGTAGCACCCTCGAACAAAATCCAGGGTGTCTCCGGTGCGAAGTACGCCGAACAGACACTACACGCGAGCAGTGCGGCCTTATTCGTCGATCCTGCCGACTCGTACAGTCAGAGCCTCGCGAACGATTTTGTAACACAGTTTGAGCATGATGGCAAGAGAATCGTTGTTCGAGAAGTATACACGGTTGGCAAAACAAGTAACTTCGCTACCCTGTTACAGGATGCGTTGCAGCATAATCCTGGCATTCTTTATTTCTCTGGTTATGCCGCAGATATCAGCACATTGTTGACAAATCTGCCACCAGGGAACAACCTTACTATCATGGGTGGTGATGCGTTGTATGAGTTGAACGGGTATCAAAGTAGTGCGCGAGCAGGCTTTACACACTTGCGCTTCACCGCCTTTGCATATCCCGACGAGTGGGATGTACTGGGGCAGACGGCGCACAAGCCACTGCTCTTCGCTGAGTATCCTGCAGCTTTCTCTGGCAACGGTGTACATGCAGGCTATGGGTATACACGGCCCGACAATGACGTAATATTGTCGTATGATGCAACGATAGCGTTGTTAGATGGTTGTAATATAGCGTTAGGGAATGGAAAGACACAAATTACACCGGAAAATCTGCGTCAGGCATTGACAAAGACGACATTTCAAGGTGTGAGCGGTCAAGTAGCTTTTGGATCTGATGGCGACCCCATACAGAAAGCGATAGTGATTTTATCGGTTGACTCCCTCGGTCGCATCAGAATGGAGTTTCCAGTAGAGGGTCAATTTTTTAAGTAAGTAGTAGCAATGATAGGCAGTAACATATGAAATGTCCTAATTGTGGTACGATCAATCCAGCAGGCGAAACCTTTTGTACAAACTGTGGTGCCTTCTTGAACAATCCGCAGACAAATAGTGCGCCCGTGGCGAAGAATATAGCGAATCCAGTGAGCGCGAGCGGTATTACAGGTAACACATTTGGTGGTAGTGGGAATACAGGCAACTCACGCGTACTAACACCGAATGAGAAGTTGCAAAATGGTCGCTATGTCATCGAGAAGATTCTCGGACAGGGCGGGATGGGCGCGGCTCTACTGGCGAAAGACACACGTGTCTCGAATAAACTGGTGGTTATCAAAGAACTGATCTCTGAGAACACTGATCCTGAGAAGCGTAAAGAGGATGTACGCAACTTCGAGCGCGAGGTGGAGACAGTGGCGAGTATTGACCACCCACTTGTGCCGAACGTCACAGACTACTTTCAGGAGGGCACACGCGCCTTCATGGTGCAGGAGTATGTGGCGGGCGAGAATCTGGAAGACCACATGGAGCGTATCAATGCGCCCATGCCAGAGCGTGAGGCACTGGCCTACATGTCACAGGTGCTTGATATCCTCGATAATCTCTCGCAACAGACACCGCCGATTGTGCATCGCGACATCAAACCCGCGAACATTATCGTTGGTGCGAAAGACAAGCGAGCGCACCTTGTAGATTTCGGTATTGCGCGTGCCGATGAGAACAAAAATGCCAAGCGCAAGCAGACATCGGCCCTCGGCACTCCTGGCTATGCGCCACCAGAGCAGTATCAGGGCAACGCCGATGCACGCTCCGATCTTTATGCACTGGCGGCAACGATTCATCACCTTGTCACGAACCGCGACCCACGCAACTATCCACCGTTCGCGTATCCGTCGGCACGTTCGCTCAATCCCAAGTTGTCGCCTGCTCTCGATCAGGTGCTAACAAAGGCATTGACCATCGACGTAAATAAACGCTATCAGACGGCGGCAGCGATGAAACGCGACGTGGATAACATCCTGGCACGATCCTTTAATACATCAGGTGATACCAGTAGTTATGTCCTGGGTACGTCGGGTCCAATCGCGACTACGCCGCCAATCGTGCCGCGTCCACAGCCGACGCCGTATCCACAACAGGCGGCTCGTCCTGCTGCACAGCCGCGTCAGCCACAACAGGCACCACGTCCTGTCGTTGCGCCACCGCAACAACAGGCAGGTATGTACGCGAATAGGTCAGTGCAGCAACCACACAAGAACAATAATGGCTTGATACGCGGTCTCGGTCTGCTCCTGCTTGCACTCGCGGTTATGGCACTGGTCTTCTCGGTCTTACCCAACCTTTTGAGGAGTAGTAGTACCACAACTGGTACTACTGGTACCACCAGCAGCACTACACCGACCGCCACTATGCAAACCTTTACACCGCCCACGAGCGGTATTGGCGTACAAACATATGGTCCTAAGAACGATTCGATTGGCATTAGTGATGGCTCGTTTGCCTTCGACACAAGCAGGGATGGTGGCAAATACAAAACACTGGCGGCGGATGCTATTAAGAACAATCCGGGCAGTGCTGCCAGCCTCTACCGACACGCTATCTCACTGGACAGCAGAGACGCGGAGTCGGCCATCTATCTGGAAGACCAACGCGCGGTCAATTCTGGCAAATACGTAACCTTTGTGGTTGCAACGATGCTCTCATCCGATAACATAGGTGTGGGACGCGATGATTTGCAAGGTGCGTATATTGCACAAAAAGAGTACGACGACAACGCGAAGCTTAACGGCGGAATGATGGTACGCTTGCTAGTAGCTAGCTCTGGAAGTTCCGCGTCTTATGCTAATCTCGTCGCGCAGCAGATTGTGCAGCTATCGAAGTTGGATAAGACCTTTGCGGGCGTGATGGGCTGGCCGTTCAGCACACGCACAGAAGCTGCTCTGCAAACGCTGAAAAAAGCGAGTATTCCAATGGTCTCACAGTCTTCGTCAGCCGACTCACTTTCAGGAAGCTCTCCGTACTTTTTCCGTGTCGCTCCTCCCAATAGGGTGCAGGGTATTCAGGGTGCGAAGTACGCCGAGACGAAATTGGGCGCGAAGAAGGTAGTGGTGTTTTCAGACCCATCCGACGCCTATAGCCAGAGCCTCGCAGACGATTTCACGCAACAGTTTCAAAGCGATGGCAATAAGGTTCTCAAGACAGAGCAGTACACAGTAGGGAAAACGGACAATTTCCAAAGCTTGCTGAATGATGCGCTCGGCCAGAATCCTGATCTGATCTACTTTTCTGGCTATGCCGCCGATGTGAGTGCGCTGGTGACAAACCTTCCTACAGATAGCAAGACGATCATATTAGGTGGCGATGCTCTCTATCAGCTTAGTGGCTATAATGGACAATCGAAAGCTGGCTTTGCACACCTCAAGTTTAGCGCGTTCTTCTATCCCGATACATGGATTATTATTGGTTTGAGTAACTCACCGCTCAAGCCTAAGTTCTTCGATGAATATACTGCCGCTTTTAAGGGGTCTGGCTCTGGCTATGGTTACGACCGCGCGGATAGCGATAATGCACTCTCGTATGATGGTATGCTGGCATTGCTCAACGCGTATAATATAGCTGCACCTTCGGGTGGCAATATCACATCAGACCAGCTCAAAGTGGGATTAACAAAGACGGCATTTCAAGGTGTCAGTGGGCAGGTGAAGTTCGACTCCAATGGCGATCCCGTTGATAAGTCAATCGTTATTCTACAAGTGGACTCACTGGGACGCATCGGTCTGGATAAACAGTTCGGCAAATTCTTGAAATAAGGAAAAAAGATGACATTGGCGGCGTATGATGGATATATCCGTCATACGCCGCCAATATCATCTTTTAACATTACCATGCAGGTGGCAATGCCTGATTCAGTAGAATGCTGAGCGTTGAGAGCATGAAGAATGCAATGAGAAACGAAATGTCTAGCACCATCGTCGTGCCACCAATAATACGGCGTACCGGCATGATAAATGGGTCGGTAATGCGTGCCAGGAAGCGAATAAAGGCGTTACGTTCGTCCATGTGAACCCATGACGCGAGTGCCCGTATAATCATGGCAAGAATGATGATCCCGATGCCCCATGTCACGATAAAATGCATAATAGGTATGGGAAAGTTAAACATAATAGCCTACTCCTGAACGGTACGTACTTCCACATAAGTATACCCTAGAAACTTGCGACGGGCAATCTCTGTGACGCGCACACCTTTAAGGTCGGGCAACGTGGTAAAGTGTTTCTGCACATACTCGCCCAACGGACGTGCCGCCGCCCAGCCTGCGACAGAGGACGCGGCTGCTGAAGCAACACGTACCCGTCGTGCATCGGAGGCGAGACCGAGCATTGTGCCGATGGTGACAAGCGAGATGCCTACCGCGAGATTCGTGCCGCAGTTAGGATGAATGGCAAGTTCTGCCTCGCCCGCCTGTAAGCGGCGTAGTGCTTCATCGAGGGCGCGGCGTAGCAGACCGAGATCAACATCGTTGAAAACGATGAAGCCATCGGCACTCGAACGCGCACTACCCGTAAATGTTGGGTCCATTTGCGCCATAATTGTAAAGGTGGCGTGTTCCAATGCGTGATTCTGGCGAACACGACGCCCAAAAATGATATCGTCAAGTTTCATAATAGGTCCTTCCTATAGTCTTACTTATGAGACACGTTGTATACGTTCGCCAAAAATTGCGCGCCCGACGCGAACAATAGTTGCGCCTTCTTCTATTGCTATACCATAATCATTGGTCATACCCATTGAGAGATGTTGCCATGCGCTCTGTGGCACCTCTTGACGCAAGCGGTCTCGTAGCAGTCTGAGTTCACGAAACACGGGCCGCACCTCTTCCGCGTTCGTTACCTGTGGCGCGACGGTCATCAACCCCTGCACATCGAGTTGGGGTAAGGTAACGATCTGTTGTGCCAGTGCTAGCGTTTCTTCAGGAGTTCCACCCTCTTTGCTTGCTTCACCAGAGACATTCACCTGCAGTAGAACGGCTATGCGTAGTCCAAGTTCGGCGGCATGACGGTTGATTGCCTGCGCCAGTTGCAGATCATCGACGCTTTGAATGCAATCGAATGAGCCGACAACTTTATTGACCTTGTTGCGTTGCAGATGCCCAATCATATGCCATATCACTGGCTCTATGCCCTCATGCCGAAACTCCGCTATTTTAGGTAGAGCATCCTGTACACGGTTCTCGCCAAAATTGTGGAGTCCCAACGTGTGTACCAGCTTAATCAGTTCGACTGGCTTCGTCTTAGAGACCGCCACCAGCGTAATTTCTTCTGGTCGGCGTCCAACGCGCTCTGCCGCCTGGACGATATGTGCTTGAACGTGGGCAATATTATCGGCTAGCATAGCCTGTGAGGGGAGTTCGTTTATCACGCTCCGGCTTTCCATTGTGTATATGATTGATTCCACATCGTATAGGTAGTACGTTTCAGTGGTAAATCTGGTTGTAGGGGCCATAATTTATTACGCTCCCTGTGAGCAACACACGTATTTGACAAGGATTGAAGAACGTTTCCAATTGTTGGGCAAATGGTCAATAGGCACGAGGGCGTTATAAATAAAGGCCCCTACAGAATGTTCAATTACGTTATCGTATGTATTTCATGAATTCTGTCTATTGCTGCCAACATTTATGCGTTGCACAAACGAAAAGAGGCCGCATGCCGCAGCAACGATAACAAGAACTATTGATATCCAGAGCAGATTTGCGGAGAGTAGCTTGTAGTAAATGCTTCCATAGACCGCTCCTGCCGCTGCAAGTACGAGTATAAATAAGAGCGTGGCGACATCTGCTAGCAGCTTAGGTTGAGCATAACCAAGCTTGTCGCCCTGCGAACGAGCCATGCGTACACGTCTAATCTCTTGTATAATACCAATGATGCTGCCAATCAAGATGACTGGTATGCTTATGATGAATAAGATTATTGCGATAGTGTAAACAGAGCCTGTAGTAAGCTTCATCCTGATGTATCTCCTCTAGCTAACGCCATAATCATAGGGAAACGTCCAGTTCTCCCATGTTCGGCACGATGCGAGAAAAAGTGATCAACGTGACAAGCGGTACATATGCCTGCAACCTCGATATGTTCGGGAAGCAGACCCGCTATTAGCAACTGGCGGCGGTTCGTCTCCGCCAGGTCGAGGCGCAGGCTCTCTTTGTCGGGTAGGTGGACCGTAGAGAAGACAGCGGACTCACGCACAAGGCCGTGATATTGCTCCTGCGTGGGCCTGTCCTCGAACTGATCCCGACCTATAAAAAGGTCTTGCACATTTTGCGAGACTTCATAGCAGCATGGACCAATAGCTGGTCCGATACCTGCATAGATATCGCGCGGCTGGCTGCCAAAGTGTCCGACCATTGCAGCGATAGTAGCCAGCACAACGCCGCGTGCCGTACCGCGCCAACCACCGTGTGCTACGCCTATACTCTGTGTTGTCGGGTCGTAGAGCGCAATGGGCGTACAATCCGCAAACGAAAGGGCTAGTGCAACTCCACGCTGTTGCGTAATCAACGCATCACCTTTATGGATTTCCTGTGGTGTCCAGGTCTGTGTATAGTAGGACTGATATGCCCAGTCGCTACGCCAATTTTCATGCACATCCGGCACAAATACGTCGGCACCGTGTACATTCCACAGTGTGACACAGGGCATCTCGTCGAGTGCGAGGCTGTGGAGAGCAAGTTGTCGGTTACGGACTACGTTGTCGAGATTATCACCTCCACGTAATGAGCCGAGCGTATTCAACCCCTTGTAGGGCGGCTCACTGTAACCACCCTCGCGTGTGAAGATGCCGTGTATGAGATTGGGAAAGTGCTGGAAGTTATTGAATTGCAGGTAACGGGCGTTATCCCGTTGCTGTTCTATCAAAATGGTCCCCTTGTTGTTTCCGTGTTTTTCAAGCACATTGTAACACAAAAATTCGTTTAGCTTTTCCGTAAACTTGTAATCTTGTTACATATCGTTGAACACCTTGCCCTTGCATATGGAGTTGTCTCGTACTATTATAAGGGATAGGAGATACCTTTATAAGTATACACGTTGAGACGTTTGGAGCATCTATGAATACCTTATTACCCCTGGCATATCTACTCGATTGGGGTTGGTTGCGTATCGGGCCGCCTTATATTTACATCAATATCAATCCAATTATCTTCCAGATCGGGCCTTTTGCCCTGCGCTGGTATGGTTTAATGTATGCTGTTGCTATTCTCGCTGGACTATGGTTTACCAAGGGCTATACAGAACGCAAGGGTATCTCGCAAGCATTGGTCAATCGTGTGGTATGGTGGTGTATCGCGGCGGGCGTTATTGGTGGTCGTCTCTATTTTGTGGTGCAGCAACCCGATCTTGTCTCAGGCTATCTTTTGCAGCCCTGGCGCATTCTAGCAACATGGGAAGGTGGCATGGCCTTCTTTGGTGCAATTTTCCTGGTGATTGCTACATTGTTCTGGCTGGCACGCATAGAACGCGTCAATCCACTTGTGCTGATTGACGCAGGTGTGTTATTTGGTGCTGTTGGTCAAATTTTTGGACGTATCGGTAATCTCATCAATGGTGATATTATCGGTTATCGTAGCACATTACCCTGGTCAACGGTCTACCAGAATACTCATAGTTGGGCATGCCTCAATCCAGCGACCTGTAATATGCCTGTGCAGCCTGCAGCCGCTTATGAACTGCTCACCAATCTCGTTGTACTTGGCATTTTGCTCTTCCTAGCGCGACGTATTACTCGTCCCGGTGTCCTTATGCTCACTTATCTTTACTGTTATGTCGTCACGCAATTTCTGTTATTCTTCGTGAGGGATAATACGATAGTTAGTTTCTTGGGTCTGGATTGGGGCCTCAAGCAAGCACAATGGACCTCGCTTGTCCTGTTCGTGGTATTGCTACCAATTACCTATGTTGTGTTGCATCGATCCCGTCCTGTACCAGCCGGGGAAGTAGCCGCGACCTATGGCGTTGTGCAGAAGGCTAAAACGCCGTTGCAGCCAAAAACGCTTGATGGAGAGATTATCGAGATTAAAGAAGATGGTAAGCCAGAGGTCATAGAGAAAAAATAGCGGACCTTGCTACTGTATACGTGCGAACAGGTCATTTTCGCCGATTATGTCGGGGCCAACCCGTGAGGTGGCAAGCTGGTAACATTCCAGGCTACGCCAGTGCCGTTGCACATCTTCGGGAATCTGTGCCATGAATGTATTTGGATTTATTTGTGTGCGGTGCATGGCCCCAATGCGAGCTTTGGCCTCTTGCCACTGCTCGACGTTGAGACGCACCGAGATTTGCTCGTCTGAGAGTCCCAACGTGTTGATATCCAGACTTTTGAATGTGTTTCTAAAATCTTCCTGTCCCCCTAACCATTCTATCATTGTAGTGATTGCATTATGCGGAAATCCTGTATAATACAGCTTAGAAGTCGCATGTGCAGGTCCGAGTTCAGGATAAAGATCGCTATCGGCGGCGGCGTGAAAAGCACTTGTTGTATACTGATAAATAGCAATATGGTCAGGATGTCCATAGGCACCGGATTCATCGAATGTCACGATTACATGAGGGCGAAACTCGCGAATGATGGCAACGAGTCTGCCAACCGCATCGGCGAGATGGACACGTACAAATGCACGTGGGTCCTGGTTCTCCAGTGTCCCGGCCATACCGGAGTCGCGATAATCAAGAAACCAGAGCTTGGAGACGTGCAGAGCTTGAGCCACAGTGCGTATCTCTTGTTCACGCACTCGACCCAGGTTTTCAGGTGTTGCCAGAGTAGGGTCTGAAATATCTCCGACTTCGCCGCGTGTAGCATAAATAAGCCCTGTCTCTACGTCAGCGTTGCCGTAGTGTAGCAGTGCGCCACTCATCAAATTCTCATCGTCGGGGTGCGCGAACACTCCGAGTAATCGTTTTGTTGACATTGTTCTCGTTCCTTTGCATCGTTCCTGTTAACGGAACCTTAACACTACTGTAACATGTGTACTTTGCGTATGTCAATTGTTATGAAAACGTTATCATAATGGGAATTTCTTTATATATATCCCGTACATATCCTTAAAGAATAGAAAAGAAATGTACTGCATTTATCTATCTTTTCAACGGTAAATGTGTTACAGTAGCATTGTTGTGCTGGCAAGGATGCCTATTAGTGCAGTGGGGCGATACGTTCGGTGTTACATTTTCGTATACATGTTCTACTGTACGACTTTAAGAAAGAGTAGTAACCTGATGGCAAGAACAGTTCTGGATAAAGAATTAGACGGGCTAGATACACAAATTGTTCAACTTGGTTCTCTAGTTGATGATGCATTGGCAAAGGCACTGGAGGCACTAGAAACTGGCGATCTAGCGAAATCGGGTATCGTTATAGAGGCCGATGCGATTATCGACAGCTTACGGGCTGCCGTCGAGGAACACGCTATTCGTCTTTTGACGATGCAACAACCACTTGGAGGCCGTGACTTGCGCTATCTCGCATCCGCACTGACAATCGCAGGTGATCTCGAGCGAACTGGTGATGGCGCGGCAGGAATCGCGCAAATTCTACTACGGATGGCACCCCTGCGTGGTAGCGCAATGCCGCATGTGAAGATAGATGGTGCCGCCGATGTCGCGGCACATCAAGGTGCCATCGAGATTACTGAGGCATCAATTATGCATGGCCTGCTCGAATTGGGAAAAGAGGCGCGGCGTGTGCTACAGGGGACGATGAAGGCATTCGCCGACCGTAATGTCAATGCTGCTCGCTACATCTGGGAAGAGGATGATGTGGTTGATGTACGGTACCACCTTGTGCGTCACGACCTGATGGCGATGATGGCTGGCACACGCGCTATTCCCGCCCTACAAAATGACTCGCTCGTCTTACAGCGTGCCACGTACCTGCTCTGGATTGGACATAAATTGGAGCGCGTGGGCGATCACTGTCAGAACATCTGTGAACGCTTGGTATTCATTATTGAAGGCGAAACGTCAATCGCACGCTCTCAACCAGAATAACCTTCCATACAACGTAGAGGCGTCTCTGCTTTTATTCCTGAATTGCGTCCCAGAAGTAGTTCGAGAGCTGGACATAACCAGCAGGACTGGGGTGGAAACCGTCACCACTAATATATTCAGGATGGGCGGTGAGTTGGCTTTGATGGCTGAATAAATCAACAAGCGTCACATTGTAATGTGCCGCTATCGTTGCTATAGCTGCATTCCAATGCTGAATTTGTGCCACCATTGTTGCTTTTCTTGTGGCAGATTGACGTGCAAAGAGAGGAAGGAGCGTCAGGTCGGGCAAGTTTGCCATGACGATGCGTGCCCTTACGCTCGCTCGTAATTGGTGCAACAGACTATTCAAGTCTTTCATATATGCGTTGTACTGAACTCCACCAACAAAATCGTTGGTGACAAGCCATATTGTGATGAGGTTAGGTGCTGTATTGAGTGCAAGCGGTAACTCTTGCGTTAATGCCTCGTGCAAGCGAATACCGCTCACGCCGAGATTGATGAGATGCGAGCCTTTTTGTAGGTGTGCCGCCAACAAGGGTACATAACCCTGGAAGCCGGGTTTGTTGCTGCCGACTCCAACAGCGTCTGAGGCACCGAGAGCAACATAAGTGATAGGGGAGCTAAGGACCTGTTGCGCGGTAACTACTTGCGTTGCGGTTAGTGTAGGTTTAGGGGTAGTAATCGTCGTGCTAGTCCCACCACAGGCGACGCACATAAATACTACTATGCAAAGTAAAAGTGGGAACAAAAGACGTGTGTTGTGGATGTGTATCTTCATGTTTTTATTTTCGTGATAAATGATTACGTTTACTCTTGTATTGTACCATAGCAAACAGGGAAAGAATGAGACTCCTGCGTGTATACCCACGCAGGAGTCTCATTCTTTCCCTGTTTTACATTCCACCCTCAAATGCACGTTTGAAGTAGATAAATGCTTCCCGTTCTTTACCACGTGCTTCGAGCAATTGCGCGTACTGCATAGATTGCTCAGTCAGTTCAGTTTTTCGCTGTAGACGCTCCATCCATGCTAGCCCCTGTACAAAGTGTTCGTCGCCATCCTCGAATGCCTGTTGAGCATATTCAACACGCCCAAGTACAAGTATTGCATCGGCGGTAGTGATTGTATTTACAAATGGCTGAGACAATTTATATGCTTCCTCTGCATACTGTCGCGCCTTATCCAAATTCTGGCGCGTGAAATGCCATTCGGCGATACGTGCTGTGATACTAGCTTTGAGTAATGGACGAGACAAAACGTTCTCTGTCAATGCTTGCAAGCGCATGTATGCCTCTTCCTGATTCCCCTTCACTATAGCGTGTCCTAAATAGTGGTACAACTCCTCACTGAGATGTTTTTGCGTCTCTTGCTGCGAGCGGCTTAATGATCGATAGGCGTATAGTTCAGATGCGTAGTAGTCTTGCGTGTTAATAGCATACTGCATAAGAGCATTGGAAAGTGCATATGCTTTTTGGGGTGTATTCCATTCTTCTATAATACTCAGCGTTTTATGAAACGTATCGAGAGCCTCTTCGTATTGCTGAAGTTCCGCTTGGTGTATTCCCAATTTCATTGTAATGGTCGCGGTAAGAAAAGCATCACGTACCTCAGCCTCCTCCAAGACGTTCAAGCAGCGCTGATAGGCCAGAATTGCCTCTTTCGAGTTGTCCAGTGCTGCGAATGTGTCACCTAGTAGGGCGAGAACATGAGTATGTAAATACAGATTATTTGCGTCTTTGACTGTTTGTACCATGTTGGAAAAAATTTGTTCACTCTCTACAAGATTATCCGCAAGAAGATGGGCACGACCTAGTAGGTAGCGATGCCATAATTGCTGAGGCCGTTTCATACGCTTCGCAGAATTTTTTGTAAGCAACTCTATGGCTCTTTTTGCGTCATGCTGGCTGAGGCATAGCTGTACCCCCAGTAGGAGTATGTCTCCCTCGTCCTCTTCACGCTCAACCTGAGTGTGACCGGCCTCTTGATGATTGCCCTCCTGTGGGCGTTTTGGCAGAAGCTCTGTAGAGGAAAGCCCAAGGCGTACCGCAAGAATTTCTAATGCTCGTAGCGAGGGGTGAATTTGTCCACGCTCAATGGCTGATATATAACTCACTGAAAAATCAGGGGCTGCCAACTGGCTTTGTGTATAATGCAATGCAACGCGAGCGACGCGTATCTTTTCCCCCACGGATTTCCCGATTTTGTTAGGGGATGACTCAGGGGACATATGTGGGCCTCCTATACTAGAAAATTGTAAAGGAAGTTCCTAAAATAGGAAAACTTCATAACAAGTGTATTGTAAAGTACGGTTGTGTTTTATGTCAATATCTTCTGGGTATATATCTTAGGAAATATTTATGAAATTTTTATACTTCCCTAGTGTAGTCGTTCGTTTGCTACCGAAGAATAGCGCAATTACTTCCCGCTATGCTATAATTTCAGGCAACAAAAGATTGTGATTGGTGCAGGAGAGAATAAGTATCATGTTTCGTTTTCTAACGGCGGGTGAGTCGCATGGCTCATGCTTGACGATTATTGTTGAAGGTCTGCCAGCCGGACTTGATGTGGAGAAGACCATCGTCGATGCCGATTTGCGAAGACGACAGGGTGGCTACGGGCGCGGCGGACGTATGAAAATCGAGAAAGACGCGATCTCATTTTTATCTGGTGTGCGGCACGGCAAGACGCTCGGCTCTCCCATCACGATGCAGATTGAGAACCGCGATTGGGTCAACTGGGAAGAGCGCATGAGTGTTGCCCCGATAGAGACCGAAGTTGAAGTAGTGACGCGTGTCCGTGCAGGTCATGCCGATTTCGCGGGTGCGCTAAAGTATGGACATGACGATGTACGCAATGTCATTGAGCGTTCAAGTTCGCGTGAGACTGCCTCACGTGTCGCCGTTGGTGGTCTGTGTCGTCAGTTCCTCTCCGCATTCGGTATTGAGGTTCATAGCCACGTTCTCTCTATCGTCGAAGTTAGCTATGATATTCCTCCGGCTATGACGCGGAATGCCTATGCTGAAGGCATGTGGGAAGCGGTTGAAGAGTCGCCGATGCGATGCGCCGATCCCGCGCTCACCGAAAAAATGATTGCACGCATTTTGGAGGCTAAACGTGATGGTGATACATGTGGTGGTGTCTTTGAGGTCGCGGCCTTTGGTGTGCCAATTGGTCTCGGCAGCTTTAGCCAGTGGGACCGTCGCTTGAGTGCGCGTCTCGGCATGGCGATGATGAGCATTCCCTCCGTCAAAGCAATGGAGATTGGTGCGGGCTTCACCACGACACGTACCACTGGCTCCCATGTTCACGATGTGTTGCGGCACGAAGAGAACGGGCACTGGTCCCATCTGACCAATAACGCAGGTGGTGTCGAGGGTGGTATTACCAACGGCGAACCAGTTGTGGTGCGCGTCGGCGTCAAGCCTATTCCAACCTTAGCACATCCCTTGCCCTCCGTCGATCTGGCAACAGGCGAGAACATCGACCAGAGTCGCTATGAACGTAGCGATGTCTGTGTTGTGCCAGCGGCAGGTGTCGTCGGCGAGGCGATGATGACAATGGTGCTGACCGAGGCTCTGCTTGAGAAGTTCGGCGGCGATAGCATCGAAGAAACGCTGCGAAATTATAGAAATTATGTATAGCATCAGAAAACATAGATGGTGGCAAGGCTAACTTTGCCACCATCTATGTTTCCTGATGTTAGCTATCTCACTTGCCAATGAAGAGCATCAATGTTACAATCGCCTCAAAAGTTTGTATCATGATATATCAAAGCAGAGGATGCCTCTTTATGAATATAAGTGCAAGTATACGCAAGCTTACCTTGCTTTTCGTTGCATTGTTTATCGGCCTGAGTGCTGGCCTTGTCTACTGGCAGGTCGTGGTGGCGCAACAGGTTACGTCGAATCCACACAATAGTCGCCGCTTCCTCAATAGTAACGCCCCTATCCGTGGCAAAATCTATGACCGCAACGGCGTCTTACTTGCCGACTCGCAACCAGCTCCGAACGGTGGTTATGTGCGTCATTACTACGACCCTTCACTGGCAGGTTTGATTGGTTACTACGTCCCTGGCTATGCTACAGGTATCGAGGCGCAATACGACGATTACCTGAGTGGACGTAAAGGATTAACCGCCCTTGATAACACAATTAACCAGACACTGCATCGTCCACCTGTTGGCGACGACATCTATCTCACCATTGATGAACGCATCCAGAAAATTGTCAATCAAGACTTCGATACCCCGATTGTGATTGATAACGTAAACACGTTTCAATCGGATCGAGGTTCTGTAATTGTGACCGATCCTCATTCCGGCGAGGTATTGGCGATGCTGAGTCGTCCTTCCTTTGATCCCAATCAAATGGTCACGACTCTCTCGGCTAACGATTTCACGTATTATAACAAATTAGCAGCAGATACCAAGGAGAATGCTCTAAAAGAGCGACCTATACAAAGCACGTATGTTCCTGGCTCAACCTATAAAACAATGACACTTATAGCAGGACTTGATACCGGAAGCACTTCATTGAATGAAGAGTTCGATTATGCTCATGCGGTAGGACCCATTAACTATAATGGGCATAACATTGGACCTATAGGCAACAACTTAGGTATTGGTGATCCTGACCCATACACTATTCATTTCCCAGTAACGACTGAGTACGGTTTTACTCACTCCGATAACGTTATGTTTGCTCAGATTGGTGTGAAAACTGGGGCGCAGCAGTGGCTAGACTATAACAAACGCTTTTATGTTGGATCGCAGATTCCATTTGATTTACCTGTCACTCCGAGTAGTGTAGAAGGACAGCCGTTTCAAGATGTGAATCTAGCTTCGGGTGCTTTTGGACAGGGCTATGATTTAGTAACGCCAATGCAGATGTCCGTGCTAGATGACGCAGTTGCCAACGATGGGCAGCTTATGCGTCCAATGCTGGTGTCAAGAATTCTTGATCCTAACAAAACACAGATAGAAAAATATGACGCACAGACATTGGGTTCTACACCGCAAATGTCGCAGCAGACAGCACGAAGTGTTCGTCAGGCAATGCTAGGTGTGGTACGTTGTGGCTCTGGTTCGCTGAATGTTGTTAAACTCGGTACCTCACCCTATACAATCATCGCTAAAACAGGAACTGCCGAAGTGGGTGGCAATCAAGCCGCGAACTCGTGGTTGATCACACAGGCACCCTATTCGGTTACAAACCCTACTGTACTGCCGAGGTTGACCATTGTCGCCATGAAAGAAAATGCTGGTGAAGGTGGTGCATCTACTGGCCCGATGATTACGAACATGTACAACGACATCTTTAATAATGTTATCAAGTTGACTGCGCCTACGCCGCCTAGTGTGAATTATTGTTGCTCTACAAAGCTGTTGCAAATTGGATGTCCATAACCTCCAATGAAGAGAATAGATACCCATGTAGGGGCCATAATTTATTACGCCCTCGTCCTCGCGTACAGCCAAGACGGGCGTAATAAATTATGGCCCCTACATCTTTAGGCGCATAACGGGCTATATCCCCTATAAAGGAAAATGTTGCCGTTCATTCCTAACAGGAAGAACGTACTGTTGGGATAAGGGATGTATGCTTCTTATGCCCCGTTCATGAAGAAGGTATAAATATGGTACACTGGGAGCATCGTTACCTGTTGGGAACGATGATTTTTACGATTGCGGGCGACGTGGTGCGTGACTTTGATGAAGAATATGAGGCATGGAGTTGGCTGGAGAAAGAGGGCTGGGGCCTAGTTGCCATCGCACCACCGGACCCTGTACGTCCCGGCGTATGCAAATACTACTTTAAGCGGCAACGCCCATCTACAGCACCTCGTACACCGATTACTACAGCGCAACCTATTGTCGAAGCGAAATATAGAGGACGATAACAAACAACTATGGCATCTTCCTGGCGTTCACCGCTCGACCCCGAACGGGTTATGCAGGTCAATGTAACACACTGGCAACACAACGAAGCGCAGGTCCGCGACGACCAACTGACGGTCGAGGAGCCGTTCGAGCTACGCATTCACCATCGTAGCCTCGCCGTTATCATGCGAACCCCTGGACATGATCGCGAACTAGCGATGGGCTTTCTCTTCTCAGAAGGTGTCATTTCGCATGCAGATGAGGTGTTGACGCTAGAAGATGCTCTTGACGACGACGACCTGCCACTTGCTAATGTCCTCGATATAACGCTGCGTAGTCAGCAGCAACAGGATTCGATACAGCCCCAGCCCGTTGCCTTTGAACGGCACTTCGCGGTCTCAGCGAGTTGCGGCCTGTGTGGAAAAAATAGTATCGCTGACCTTATGACCTCGACACCTCCGTTAGAATCCGACAATCTGCGCTTCTCATCTAGCGTTCTCTACGAACTGACGGCTCGATTACGTTCAGAGCAGGCGGTGTTTCAATATACGGGCGGTCTGCATGCAGCGGCTATCTTTAATGAGCAAGGCGAGTTGCTATTGTTGCGCGAAGATGTTGGACGCCATAATGCCGTTGATAAGCTGATCGGGCATAGCCTGTTGCACAATACTTACCCCTATCGCAACCGCATTTTGCTGGTCAGCGGACGCACCTCGTTTGAAATACTCCAGAAAGCATTGCTTGCGCGTATTCCATGTGTGGTAGCAATCTCGGCCCCGTCAAGTCTCGCGGTTGAACTTGCGGAGAAGAGCGGCATCACGCTGGTCGGTTTCTTGCGTGACCACTCGATGAATGTGTATACGTATCCACGACGCATTGTGTGATTTCGCCGGATACGTTATAATCGCCCCATGCAGAACTCTATAACGAATACAACCGATACCATTGCTGCTATTGCTACTCCCCCCGGCATAGGCGGCATAGGTGTTATACGTGTGAGTGGTGCCGACGCCTTCGCGCTGGTTTTGCCGCTTGTTCGACGCTCGCATGGTCAGTCAGATGTGCCACCTTCGCATCAGCTGACCTATGCGCGTGTCGTCGAACCAACCGGGCAAGAGGTGTTGGATGACGTACTGGTCGCCTTTATGCGTGCGCCTCATACCTATACACGCGAAGACGTTGTGGAGATTCAGGGACACGGTGGACCGCTTGTGTTACGTCGTATATTACGTGCTGTCCTGACACAGGGCGCACGTATGGCGCAACCAGGGGAGTTCACGCTACGTGCCTTCCTCAATGGGCGTATCGACCTCGCACAGGCTGAAGCAGTAATGGACCTGATTGATGCCCAGACCGAGGCTGGACAACGCCTTGCTGTGCAGCAGTTACGTGGGCGGCTCTCGGAACAACTGCAGGTGGCACGTCACGCTATTCTCAACGTAATTGCACAGATTGAGGTGAGCATTGATTTCCCTGAAGAAGATGTGCCAATACCACAAACTGCTGCGCTGCAATCGCTTATTGCGAAAGCGCAACAACAGATAGACCTGTTGCTTACAGGTTCAGAGCAGGGACGGTTGTATAAACAGGGTCTGCGAACAGCCATTATTGGGCGACCCAATGTCGGCAAATCTAGCCTACTCAACGCGTTATTACGTATGGAGCGTGCGATTGTCACACCCGTTGCAGGCACCACGCGTGACACGGTAGAAGAGGTCGCCAATGTGCGTGGCGTACCTTTACACTTGATTGATACCGCAGGCATTACGCCATCGAGTGATCCCGTTGAGCAGATTGGTGTGCAACGCAGCCGTGAAGCCGCCGAGGGTGCCGATGTGGTGATGCTTGTCTTTGATGGTTCGGTGACTCTCAACGCACAAGACTATCTGGTCTGTGCTGAGGTGCAGGCAATGGGTTTTGGCTCGACTCAATATACGAATACCTATAGCCGTGCCAGACCAGTACTCCTGGTTGTGAACAAAGCGGACTATCCGCTCGTTATAAAAGATGAGGAGCTACAACGCCTGTGGCCTTCGTCTAGTATTGTGCATACCTCGACACGTACAGGCACTGGTTTGCCTGAATTAGAGGATGCCTTAGCGGAACTTGTACTGGCCGGAAAAATAGTATCGAGTGATAGTGTGCTTGTCACGAGTGTGCGACACCAAGAGGCGTTACAGCGTGTTGCCAGCCATTTGCAAGCGTCCCAAACATCCCTTGCACAAGACCTACCACTTGACTTTGTGTCAATCGACCTGCATGCAGCCTTTGAAGCTCTTGGCGAGGTGACTGGTGAGACTGCGAGTGAGGATTTACTCGACGCTATTTTCAGCGAATTTTGCATTGGAAAATAAAATAAACTATTTTTGATGAGGGGGAGATATATGGAAAATCTATTTACTCGACGACGACTGTTCTCTATTATTGTATCGGCTCTTGTATTGGTACTAGTCATATCTTTTGTCATTTTTCAGTTTGTTGTGCCACATTCATCGAAGGCGACGGTACAGACTGTAAAGGCGACGCCAAGTCCGACCTTCACACCAACTGCCACGCCATCGCCAATCCCGACGCAAATTCCAACTCCAACGCCTGTTCCAACATTGCCCACTGTCAGTCCAGCACAGATACACGGAGTTGACGACTCTACAAATGTTAGTTACCCGGGTCTCTCCTGGCGGCGCATTGCCTACCCTACCTGTGGCTGGGGCAATCTGACAGGAAAGACATTATTGGACACGATCCAAAACTTTCATAAGCAGGGAGTCCGTGTCCTTCTCACGTTCTGTCAGGGACCGAACAATAATGTGTATGACCCTAAGAAGCTGGCGGATGCGGCACAGGGGCAGCCAGATGCTGTGCAATGTGGCAACGAAGAGATGAAGTCTGATGCCTCAGTTTCATTTCTTTATATAGAGCCACAGAACTTCGCGAAATTCTTTGATGCTTGCTCACATGCTATGCATGCCGTGCGTCCTGATATTCCAGTCTTGCTTGGCTCACTCGATCCACATGTCGGTGGTATCGATTATCAGCCACTGCTCAATCAGGTTGATTATCTCAATCAGATGCAGTACACGATGAATACAACTGTACACCCCGGCGGTCATTGGGACTGGCATACGCAGACACTTGGCCTGATTGATAGCTGGCATAATGGTTATCCCGATGGCAATACCAATAGCCTGTACCATCTTTTTGGCTTCTGGGCGCAACAGTTCGGGGTTGATCTCAATAGTGGGGGACTTGGTAAGCATCTCTGGGTTGTCGAAGGCACTGGTTGCTTCAAAGGTTGCGGAATAGACCCGTATAACGGATATCAAGTTGCCGTCTCGCACCTGCTAGCATTGATTACCGATGTGCAAACGTCGCTACAATATCACGTACCAATCTTCTATTTCAGCGGCAAAGATTTCAACTCGGTAGGCTACTACTGGCCTATCGGTGTACTCGACGGAGCAGGTCGCGCCAAACCTATTCGACAGGACCTAGGCATGGGTGCGCGTTCACTCAACCTCACCTGTAACGGAAAGGTCACGAATGTCATTGATCAAGAGCAACTGTTGGCGAAGATGTACGCAGGCTGTACTCTTCCAGATAATTATGTAAGTGTGGTCTATTCCTGAGCAGTATGGAGGGCTGATGTGGTCCGTTTGCTGGCAAATGAGCTACACTAGCACTCCATACTGCTCATCAAAATACACAAGGAAACGTCTGTGAAATTTTTACAATCACTCAAAAAACCATCATCAATCATTCTTGTTGTTGTGCTGCTTGCCAGTATTCTTCTCACAACATTGACATATAGACTTGTATTGATGGCAAAACCACAAAGTACAACGCAGACGACGAGTCCAGGTGTGATTGTCACCGTAGCACCTCGTCCAACACTAGTGGGTGGACCAGCACCAGTGTTGCCCGTTGAGAGTTCATCTAAAGTGCTAGGCATAGAGGGTGATCCGCAAATCTATTACGCAGACATCTCCTGGGTACGTCTCGGCTATCCCACCTGCGGCTGGGGTAATTTACGTGGCAATATACTCAAAAACACGGTAGAAACGTACCATCGTCAAGGTATACGTGTCTTGCTGACTATGTGTCAGGATGGCAATCTCGCACACCTTTTCGATTCCGCCCCACTCTACGATGCCGCACATGGTCAACCGGATGCGGTGCAGTGTGGCAATGAACAGATGAAAAATGACCCCACCGTAAAGTTCTTGTATGTCTCGCCGGAAAACTTCGCACGTTTCTATGACCTGTGTGCATACGAAATACATGCCGTTCGCCCTGATATTCCGGTGCTGCTTGGCTCGTTAGACCCACACGTCGGCGGTGTCGATACGCAGCCGCTCACTGATCAAGTAAACTATCTCAATCAGATGCAGGTTGCGATGAATCATGTTGTGCATCCTGGTGGACATTGGGACTGGCACACGCAGACGCTTGGTCTGATTGATAGCTGGCATAATGGTTGGAACAATGGTGGCCCCGACGCAAGCGTCAATAGCCTTTCCCATCTCTTTGCATTCTGGGCGCAGCAGTTCAAGGTTGATCTTAACAGTGGTGGGTTGGGCAAACATCTCTGGGTTGTCGAAGGTACAGGGTGCTTCAAAGGTTGTGGTGTTGATGCCAATGATCCTGCCCAGGTTGCCGTTTCACATACACTGACACTCATTACCGATGTGCAGACAGCGATTCAGTATGGTATCCCTTTTTTCTACTTCAGTGGGAAAGACTTCAACTCAGCCGGATACTACTGGCCTATTGGTGTGCTGGATATACACGGTCGTTCAAAACCAATCAGACAAGACCTCGCGATGGGGGCGCGTAGCCTCACGCTATCATGTCATAATGGTAAGGCTTTGGTTATCGATCAAGAGCAGTTGCTCGCTAAGATGTATAGTGGCTGTACGATGCCCGACAACTATGAGAACGTTATCGCACATTGATGTATAGTGTCCAAAAATGAATTTTTACAATTTTGTAAAAATTCGTTGAAAACCTATTGACAACCAACAATCCTTATGGCATAATACCAATGTTGCCGACACGGACACACAAATCTTCTGGTAAGCGAACCTCCTATCAGGTTTCTCCCTAGAAAAGAACAGTTCTACAGGCTACCTATTCGCAAGAATAACGAGGAGTCTGAGCGTTTGTGTCTCTGTTTGTCAGAGCGACCAAGCAGCGAAAACTGCAACACATGTACCTTGACAATTGAAGAGTGGAAAGCAGAACAGAACAAACAGGTAAGTGAGCAAGCAAGTCGTCTTCGCACGCGCAGGCGTGAGGAGATGCACACGGTTCTGTCAAACAAACTCACGTCCATCAATC